>Ga0209211_10000910_pt1 | contig 58488 bp, 56 predicted proteins | sample RifGroA2_FD_183992 | JGI IMG/M metagenome (GOLD analysis project Ga0209211, IMG submission 183992) | Groundwater microbial communities from Rifle, Colorado, USA - Groundwater A2 (SPAdes) (version 2) | ecosystem: Environmental > Aquatic > Deep subsurface > Groundwater | place: Rifle, Colorado... | reverse complement strand
AAAGACTGGAGCGGGTGAAGGGAGTCGAACCCTCTTCATGAGCTTGGGAAGCTCAGGTAATGCCGTTATACGACACCCGCGTCGGGGCGGATTTTAGCGCTACATCAGGACGATGTCGAACTGCTCCTGGGTGTAACCGCTCTCCGCATGCAGGGAAATCGGCAGGCCGATGAACTCGGAAAGCATGGCCAGTGCCTGCGATTCTTCATCGAAAAACAGGTCGATCACGACCGGCGAGGCCAGTACGCGCATCTCGCGCGGAGTGAATTGGCGTGCCTCGCGCAGCAGTTCGCGCAGAATTTCGTAAGACACCGTCTTCGCCGTCTTCAGCTCCCCGCGTCCGCCGCAAGTGGGGCAAGGCTCGCACAGTATGTGGGCAAGGCTCTCGCGGGTGCGCTTGCGGGTTATCTCGATCAACCCGAGCTGGGTAAAGGCGGAAACGGAGATGCGTGTATGGTCCTTTGACAATGCCTTGTTGAATTCGGCGAGCACCGCCGCCTTGTGTTCTTCATCTTCCATGTCGATGAAGTCGGCGATGATGATGCCGCCGAGATTGCGCAACCTGAGTTGGCGGGCGATGGTCTGCGCCGCTTCCAGATTGGTCTTGAAGATGGTGTCGTCGAAGTTGCGCGAACCGACATAGCCGCCGGTGTTCACGTCGACCGTGGTCATCGCCTCGGTCTGGTCGAAGATCAGGTAGCCGCCGGACTTGAGGTCGACGCGACGCGCCAGTGCGTTCTGGATTTCGTCCTCGACGCCATGCAGGTCGAACAGGGGCCGTTCGCCGGTGTAGTGCACCAGGCGGTCCTTCACCTGCGGCACATACTCGCGGGCGAAACTTTGCAGCTTCTGGAAATTCTCCCGCGAGTCGATGATGACATCGGTGGTCTCACTGGTCACCAGATCGCGCAACACACGTTGCGCCAGCGTCAGATCGTGATGCAACATGGTCGGCGGCAAGGCGCCGACGCTACGGCTCTTGATCTCGCGCCAGATGCGGCGCAGATAGGCGATGTCAGCCGCCAGTTCGTCGTCGCTGGCATCCGCCGCGACGGTGCGCAAAATATAGCCGCCCGGTTGATCGGCGGGCAGCAGGGCCTGGATGCGGGCACGCAGCTTTTCGCGCTCGGTCTCCTCGCCAATGCGCTGCGAGATGCCAATGTGGTTGTCCTGCGGCAGATGCACCAGCAGGCGCCCGGCGATGGAAATCTGGGTGGTCAGCCGCGCACCCTTGGTGCCGATCGGGTCTTTTTGCACCTGTACCGTCAGCGATTGGCCCTCGCTGAGAATGCGCTCGATCGGGCGCGTTTCATGGTTGCCATGGCCGTTGCCGGCGGGACGCTCGCTCCAGATGTCGGCCACGTGCAGGAAAGCGGTGCGTTCCAGTCCGATCTCGATGAAAGCCGACTGCATGCCGGGCAGCACGCGCACGACACGGCCAAGATAGACGTTGCCGACAATGCCGCGTCCCTTGGTGCGCTCGATGTGGAGCTCCTGCACGATGCCTTGTTGCAGCAAGGCAACACGGGTTTCCTGCGGCGTGAAGTTGATCAGGAATTGTTCAGTCATAGCGGATAACCGAAGTCGCGCAATAGCAGCGCGGTTTCGCACAGCGGCAAACCGACGATACCGGAATGCGAACCGCGAATTTCTTCGATGAACATGGCGGCGCGGCCCTGAATGCCATAAGCGCCGGCCTTGTCCAGCGGTTCACCGCTGCGGACATAACGGCGAATCTCATCCGTGGTTAGCGGGCGAAAACGCACTTCGCTGATCGACAGCCGATGTTCGACGCGCTCGCCTTGCGCCACGGCGATGGCGGTCAGCACACGATGACCGCGACCGGAAAGCCGCTCCAGAATGGCCGCCGCGTCGGCTTCGTGCTTCGGCTTGCCGATAATTTCGCCGTCGAGGTCGAGTGTGGTGTCCGCCGCCAGTACCGGACGCGCAACGAGCGGTCGGCGCTCCAGCAGGCCGGCGCCAAACACGGCCTTGGCCCGCGCCACGCGCTGAACATAGGCTTCCGGCGTTTCGCCGGGCAGCCAGGCTTCGCTGACTTCCTGATCCTCGCGCGGTGCGGCGCGAAACAGCAGCAAGTCGAAACGTACGCCGACCTGCGCCAGCAACTCGCGGCGGCGCGGACTTCTGGAGGCAAGGTAGATGCGCGGATCGATCATGTTTGAAAAGCCTTGGCGACGAAGCTTTTAAGCATAACTTCAGTCCCGATGATAGGGGTGGCCCTTTAGCACACTGGCGGCGCGATACAGAGCCTCGGCGAGAATCACGCGGACCAGGGCATGAGGCAGGGTCAGACTGGAAAGGCGCATGGTTTCGTCGGCAGTGTCCTTGATTCGCGGGTCCAGCCCGTCGGGGCCGCCGATGATGAAAGCGACATCGTCGCCGCTCGCCATCCATTTTGCCAGGCGGTCCGCCAGTTGCCGCGTCGTCGGCGCATCGCCGTGTTCGTCCAGCGCCACACGGCGACAACCGGCGGGCAGTTGCGCCTCGATGCGCGCCGCTTCCAGCGCCATCATGGCGACCGCCGTCTTGCCCGACGTACGCGGCTCGGGCTTGATCTCGACCAGCTCCAGCGGCAGTTCGCGCGGCATCCGCCTGGCGTACTCGGCCCAGCCGGCAACCACCCAGGCCGGCGGTCGCGCGGAAACCGCCGCGACGATCAACTTCATTCGTCGACTGCGTCGCCGGCGGCTTTCTTTCTGGGCCGTTTCGGCACAACCTTCCACAGTTCTTCGAGGTTGTAGTAGGCGCGCACGACGGGCTGCATGACATGCACCACGATGTCACCGAGATCGACCAGCACCCATTCGCCGGTTTCCTCGCCCTCGATGCCGATCACCTGTCCGCCGGCCTCCTTGACCTTGTCATGGACATTGCGCGCCAGGCTTTTGACATGGCGATTGGAATCCCCGGTGGCGATGACGATCCGGTCAAACAGCGCGGAAAGCTTGCTGGTGTTGAGTACCTCGATATCCTTGGCCTTGATGTCTTCGAGGGCGGCAACGGCGATTTTCTGAAGTTTTCTAATGTCCATGCGGAGTCCGATAGATCTGGTGTGAATCAATATAGTCGAGAACGGCGTCGGGAACCAGATAGCGCGCACTGCGGCCCATCGCCAGTCGCTGGCGGATCGCGCTGGCGGAAATCTCCAGCGCGGTGATGGCAAATGGGACGATGCGACCGGCTGGCGCGGCGGCGAGATCGGCGGCATCGCCGCGCCGGACGGCAAATTCGGCATCCAGCGCCGCACCGCCAGCGCCGACTATTGAATCGTGGCCCGGTCGAGTCGCCACGACGATATGGGCCAGATCGAACAGATCGCGCCAGCGATGCCAGGCCTCCAGCCGGGCAAAGGCATCGGCGCCCAGCAGCAACGCCAGCGGGCGCCGCGGGCCATGCAGGTTTCGCAAACGTTCCAGCGTATCGATGGTGTAGCTTGGCCCCGCTTTGGCGGCGGCATTCTGCACCTCCGAAGCATCGACGCTGAATCCCGGCATATCGGCCAAAGCCCGCTCCACCATCGCCAGGCGATGAACGGCGGCGCACAACGGCGCATCGCGCAAGGCCGGACGGCCCGCCGGAATGAAGCGCACCTCGGCCAGCCCCAGCGCCTCCCGTGCTTCCACGGCCAGACGCAGATGTGCGACATGCAGCGGATCGAAGGTGCCGCCGAACAGGCCGAGGACTCCCATGGCGGGCTCACTCATCGGCACTGGCCGTCGCCTCGAACACGCCGCGATAAGACATATAGATGCTGGCGACCATGGTCGGCGCCAGAACAAAAATCAGCAGCATGCGCAGCGCGATGGAAAGCACGGCAAGCAGAGACTGCGAAAGCAGTCCGGCGACGATCAGAATCAAGCCGGGCAGCACCGCGCCGACCAGAACCAGCGTCAGCCCGTACAAGGCAAAGGCGCGCCAGTTGCGCAAACTTGCGACAAGGCTGAAGAACAGCGATTTGCCGGCGCTGACGCCATCCCAGGCGGTCAGCAGCGGCGCAAACCAGAAGGCCAGCAGCAAAGGCGAGGCCAGCAGAAAAATCACCGCGAGATCGCCGGCGAGCGCCACGGCCTCGGTCGAATTGAGACCGTCGGCGATGTTGACGGGTTCGCCCAATATGGCGCTCCCCGCCAACACCACCAGGCTGGAGCCGACCAGATGCAGCCCCCCCAGGCGCAACAACCCGGCGCGCTGCACGCCAATGCCGGCACTCAGGGTTTCGCTGGTGAAAAACTCGCCGCGTTCAACCGCGCGGCAGCCGTTGCCCAGCATGACGGACAGGGTCGGCAGCAACAGCGGCAACAGAAACGGGCCGATTTTGGGGATCAGATTCACCACGATCACGGCCAGCAGATAGCCGAAGGTCAGCGCCGTCATCAGCGGCGGGTGGCGGCGAAACAGGGCGAAGCCGCCCAGCAGCCAGAGTACGCCGTGGCGGGCGGGAAGGCGGCGCGCGTCCATCAGTCGTCCCTGGCCGGCAAATCGCCGGCAGTCGTCAGGACAGGCGCATCGAAAGCAATGTCGCCATCGGGGTCCGGTGTTCCGCTCGCCTTCAGGGTCGCAAAGTCGAACAGCCCGGCATCGAGCAGATGCGAAGGCACCACATGGCTCAGGCTGCGAAACATGGTCTCGACGCGTCCCGGGAAGCGCTTTTCCCAGTCGCGCAGCATCTGCTTCACCTGCTGGCGTTGCAGGTTCGGCTGCGAACCGCACAGGTTGCAGGGAATGATGGGAAAGGCGCGGACCTCGGCCCAGGCTTCGAGGTCGCTCTCGCGACAATAGGCGAGCGGACGGATGACGATGTTGCGGCCATCGTCCGACACCAGCTTGGGCGACATGGCCTTGAGGCGACCGCCGAAGAACATGTTGAGAAACAGCGTTTGCAGGATGTCGTCGCGATGATGGCCGAGCGCGATCTTGGTCGCACCCAGTTCGCCGGCAACGCGATACAGCACGCCGCGCCGCAATCTCGAACAGAGCGAACAGGTGGTCTTGCCCGCCGGTATCACGCGCTTGACGATGGAATAAGTGTCCTCGTCCTCGATGTGGAAGGGCACGCCGATCCCGCGCAGATAATTCGGCAGCACGTCGGCGGGAAAGCCGGGCTGCTTCTGGTCCAAATTGACGGCGACGATGTCGAAGTCGATCGGCGCGTTGTGCTGCAGGAACAGCAGGATATCGAGCAGGCCGAAGGAGTCCTTGCCGCCGGAAAGGCAGACCATGACCTTGTCGCCGGCCTCGATCATGTTGAAGTCGGCAATCGCCTGCCCCACCTGGCGGCGCAAAAACTTTGCCAGCTTGTTCGCCTCGAATGCCGATTTTTGCGCCTGGCGAGCGGTCGGGCCGATGCTTAATGGTGCACTCATAGATATGCGGTACGTCCGCCGTCGACGTTGATGACCTGCCCGGTGACATAAGGCGCGTCGAAGACGAGAAATTTCACCGCGCGGGCAATATCGGCGGGCGAGCCAACGCGCTTCAACAATGTGTGGTCAATGATAGCCGCGCGCTCGGCGGGCGAAAAGTCACTCTCGCTTTGCGGCCATTCGACGGCGCCGGGTGCGACCGCGTTGACCCGCACCCGAGGCCCGAGTTCCAGCGCCAGGGCGCGGGTCAGGCCGAGCAGGCCGGCCTTGGCGGCACAGTACAGCGGATAGCCCTTGAGCGGTCGCTCGGCGTGAATGTCGGTGATGTTGACGATGCAGCCGCCGCTTTTTTCGAGATGCGGCGCCGCCGCCTGGGCCAGGAACAGCGGCGCCTTGAGGTTGGTGCCGATCAGGTCGTCCCATGCCGCCGTGTCGACAGCGCCGACTTTCGTCGCAAAGAAAGAGGAAGCGCTGTTCACCAGTGCATCGAGCCGGCCAAAGCGAGCAACGACGGATTCCACCAATGCAGGCAGCGCCGCGATGTCCAGCAGATCGGCGGCGAAAGCGGCAGCGGATTCGCCGGCTTGGCCCGCGCCCGCCGCATTCAGCGCCGCAGCCAGATCATTCGCGGCGGTCGCCGACGAACGGTAGTGGATCGCCACGCAAGCGCCCGCCGCGTGCAGGCCGCGCGCAATCCCGGCGCCGACGCGATGGGCGGCGCCGGTAACCAGAACCACGGGAGCATGCGGAAATTGCGAAAAATGCGTCATGCCGCAAGTATACCGGCGAGAACCCGCGCCGCCGCAGCGAAACCAAAACTTGCCGTGACCGCCACCGAGGAACCGTAGCCGGCGCAGTTGAGGCCTGCGGTCGGATCGATGGCAGCGTCGCCATCCATAAGGCAAGAGTCGGCGCTGGCGGGACGGCGAATCTGCTCCGGCGAGAACACGCAGTCGACGCCGAACTTCTGCTTCGGCTCGCGCGGGAAACCGTAGTCCTTGCGCAATCGCGCGCGGACCTTGGAGGCCAGCGCATCCTGCGTGGTGCGCGCCAAGTCCGCAACCTCGATCCGCGTCGGGTCGGTCCGTCCGCCGGCGCCGCCGGTGGTCACGACGCGGATGCCGGCGCGCCGGCAATGGGCAATCAGGGCGGCCTTGGCGCGCACCTGGTCGATGGCGTCGATCACCGCATCGCAGGGCGGGATCAGCGTCGCCACATTGGTCTCGTCGACGAACTCCTCCACGGCATTGACCGCGCAGGCCGGATTGATCGCCGCAATGCGTTCCCTCATGGCGATTACCTTGGCCGCGCCGAAGGTCGATTCCAGCGCCTGAATCTGGCGGTTGACGTTGGATTCGGCGACATGATCGAGATCGATCAGCGTCAGCCGCCCGATACCCGAACGCGCCAAGGCTTCCGCCGCCCACGAGCCGACACCGCCGATGCCCACCACCACGACGTGCGCCGCCGCCGCACGCATCAGCGCTCCAGCGCCATACAGGCGCTCGATGCCGCCGAAGCGGCGTTCGTAATCAGTGGGGAAGGAAGTCACGTTGCGATTCTATACGGCGCTTGTCGTACTGCCCGGGCAAACGCCTGTCGGAGCGGGCATCACTATGTCGCCAAAGCCGAGAGGCGGTCGCGCAGGTTTTCGGGGGCGAAGAAGACATAGGCGTTGCCTTGACGCGATTTTTCAAGCAGCCCAAGTGCATGGAGGGCCAACAAATCACTGCGAGCAGTTTGGTAGACGACATTGTGCGAACGCTGATGAGCGTCCACTCGATACCCCTCGCCCAGGTTTCTCAGAGCGTGTGTCAGCAAGGCGATTTGCCGATGGTTAAACTTGGTTCGGAGCTCGGGCGATGCCGCCAATAGCTTCTCGGTCTCCCGCTGCTCGCCAGCTTTTCTGGCCAGGTATTCATGGAGGGCCGCTATTGCCCGCCTGATGGTCAGGAGTTGATGCAGAAGAAAGTAGGTGGTGTCATTTTGGTCCGTCTCCGTCTTCAGATAAGCGCGCATATAGCTGATGGGGTTTCTGCGCAGGATGTGACTGATGGAGGTGTACTCCATCAACCAATAGCCGCTGCGAGCCAACGACCAATAGAACAGCGCTCGGGCGGTACGGCCATTGCCGTCGACAAAGGGGTGGTCGTACCCAATCATGAAATGCAGCAAAATCGCCCGCAGCACCGGATGCACGAAAGGTAATGAAGTTTCATCAGCGTTTGCAAATGCACACAGCCTTTCCATGCGCTCCGGAAGTTCTGTGTTTTGCGGCGGTACATGGATAACCGTGTTATCTCGTTGATCGACAATCTGCACATCGTCGGATTTGCGAAGCCGCCCGGCATCCGCAGGGTCTTCAAGCGTATTTTCAGTGAGGATGCGATGCAGCTTCAGGATCAATTCGGGCGTAATTGCTTCCTGCTTCAAGGATCGTAGATGCTCCATTGCCCGGTAGTTGTTGAAAATCATTGTCTCGCTGATGTCGCGCGGCTTGCGTCCTTCGCGAAGCATCGCCGCTGCAACTTGCCGCGTGGTCGCCGCACCTTCAAGCTGACTGGAAGTAATAGCCTCCTCAATCAGGGAGTTCAACAAGTAGCGCGCGGGGTCTTCTTGAATCGGCGCTCCGACAGCAGTACGGATTTGCCCAGCGGCATCGCGGTCAATGTGGTGCAGGTCAATCTGCACAGGGCTTGGCGTAGCGAATCTGAATGGATTGCCGCGCTTGTCGAGAAGCGGTAGCGGCTGCATTAGGCCATGACGCCCCAACAAAAGCGAAGCCCACCAACCATCGCGGGACAATCCTGGGGGCGGCTCTCTGTAGCGAAGCTCGTCCCAATGGAGATACTTCCCCTTTGCCAGCGGAGCGATACTCTGAACAACTAACTGAATATCCTCAGACTTTAGGCGCTTAAGGAGTTGCGGTAGATCTGGAGAGGTTTCTGGAAATCTCATAGACTCTACTAGTTTGTAAGAGGATTAGTAGAAACTAGTATAGATGGCAGTCTGGCTGCTGTCTACTATTTTGCAACAAGATTAGTAGAAACTAGTAGAGATAGCAGTCTGGCTACTTTTAAACGCGCGCCGACAGCCAGCGCTCAATACCGATCGAAAAAACAAAGGCCCCGCTAGTCATAAGACGAACGGGGCCTTGTTGTGATTCTGGTGGCCAGGGGCAGAATCGAACTGCCGACACACGGATTTTCAGTCCGTTGCTCTACCAACTGAGCTACCTAGCCGGAAAGGTTGCGGATTATAGGACCTCGCCGTTGCGGCGTCAAAGGACTTTGGCCAGGTTGCGATCCCCCCCGTCGCTGACGACTTGCTGACAGGCAGCGTAAGGGCCGTGTAAGAGCGTCGGCCTAGGATGCCGCGACCCGGTGAAGCCGGGCGTTGCATCCATTGGAACAATTCCCTTCCATTTCCGGAGGAATCATGAAAGACGAAGACATCGTCGGGCGGATTCAGAAGAATCCAAAGTTTCTCGAGTTTGTGCGCATGCGCAACAACTACTCATACGTTTTGTCGGCTCTAATGCTGATTGCGTATTTTGGCTATATCCTGCTGATCGCTTTCGACAAGCAGTTTCTCGCCACCAAGATCAGCGCGGGCGCCGTGACCTCCATCGGGATTCCGATGGGCATCGGCGTGCTGGTATTCACCATCGTCATCACCGCGATCTACGTCCGCCGCGCCAACAGCGAGTTCGACGCGACGAAGGATGAAATTGTCAGGGAGGCCTCAAAGTGATCAAGGCCAAACATATTCTCGGCGGCATCGCCGCCCTGCTGGTGGCCGGAGTGGCCCTCGCCGCCGGCGCCGACCTCGGCCAGGCGCAACAGCAGGCCACCAACTGGACCGCCATCGTGATGTTCGGCATTTTCGTCGGCATCACGCTGTGGATCACCAAGTGGGCTGCGGCCAAGACCAAGACCGCAGCGGACTTCTACACCGCCGGCGGCGGCATTACCGGCTTCCAGAACGGCCTGGCGATTGCCGGCGACTACATGTCGGCGGCGTCCTTCCTCGGCATTTCCGCTTTGGTGTTCGGTTCCGGCTTCGACGGCCTGATCTTTTCGATCGGTTGGCTGGTCGGCTGGCCCGTGATCACTTTCCTGATGGCGGAGCGGCTGCGCAACCTCGGCAAGTTCACCTTCGCCGACGTCGCCGGCTATCGCTTCGACGCGGGTCCGATCCGCTCGTTCGCGGCCGTGGGTTCGCTGGTGGTGGTGGCTTTTTACCTGATCGCGCAGATGGTCGGCGCCGGCCAGCTCATCAAGCTGCTGTTCGGCCTCGAATATCTCTATGCGGAGATTCTCGTCGGCGTCATCATGATGACCTACGTGCTGTTCGGCGGCATGACGGCGACGACCTGGGTGCAGATCATCAAGGCCTGCATGCTGCTCACCGGCGCCACCTTCATGGCGCTGGCGGTGATGTTCCAGTTCGGCTTCAGCCCCGAGGCGATGTTTGTCAAGGCGGTGGAAGTGCATTCCAAGCATGATGCCATCATGAGTCCGGGGGCGCTGATCACCGACCCGATCTCGGCGATTTCAGTCGGCATGGCGCTGATGTTCGGCACCGCCGGCCTGCCGCACATCCTGATGCGCTTCTTCACCGTGCCCAGCGCCAAGGAAGCCCGCAAGTCGGTGGCCTGGGCGACGACCTGGATCGGCTACTTCTACATCCTGACCTTCATCATCGGTTTCGGCGCCATCACCAACCTGATCCCCAATCCGGCGGACTACTTCGTCGGCGGCGATATCGCCAAGGGTCTCAAGGGCGGCGGCAACATGGCGGCGGTGCATCTGGCCAGGGCCGTGGGCGGCGACGTGTTCATGGGCTTCATCTCCGCTGTGGCCTTCGCCACGATTCTGGCGGTGGTGGCGGGCCTGACGCTGTCCGGCGCATCGGCGGTGTCGCATGACCTGTACGCCTCGGTATGGCGTCATGGCAATGTCGATTCCGCCACCGAACTGCGCGTGTCGCGGATCACCACGGTATGCCTCGGCATCTTCGCCGTCGCGCTCGGCATCGTCTTCGAGAAGCAGAACGTCGCTTTCATGGTGATGCTGGCCTTCGCCGTGGCCTGCTCGGCCAACTTCCCGGTGCTGTTCATGTCCGTGCTGTGGAAAGACTGCACCACCAAGGGCGCGGTGGCGGGCGGCACGGTCGGCCTGATCTCCTCCGTGGCGCTGACCATCCTGTCGCCGGCGGTGTGGGAGGCTTCGCTCGGCCATGCCAAGGGAACGGCGCTGTACCCCTACGCCTCGTCGGCGATCTTCTCGATGACTGCGGCGTTTGCGGTGATCTATATCGTTTCCCTGCTCGACAGGAGCGCCCAGGCGGCCAAGGAACGCGCCCTGTTCCCGGCGCAGTTGGTCCGCTCGGAAACCGGCGTCGGCAGCTCCAGCGCTTCCGGTCACTAAGCAACAAGGCAGCAACGCAACCAGGCCAGTCCCATTCATTTGGGGCTGGCCTTTTTGCTTCAGGATTTCGGCGCCGTGAAGCGTCGCCCGGGATCGTCCTCGTCGACCCAGTTCTTTTTCCACCAGGCGTCAATCTTGTCGCGCGTCCACGGCATATGCACCAGCAGACCATCGAGTGCGCTGGCGACCTCGACAATGGTCTGCGGTCGCGCCGCCGGGTCCTTTTCCAGGCAGCGTCCAATCAGGGCGTCCAGTTCGACCGGCACCGCGAAGGGCGAGCATTCCGACGCAAGCCTGGGTACGGTGTGCAGCACCTGGTAGGTAAGGTCGTGCTCGGTTTCCGTCTCGAACAGGCGCTTGCCCGTAAGCAGGAAAAAGCCGACCGCACCCAGCGCGTAGATGTCGGCGCGACCATCGGCATCGCTGGGATTGCGAATGCGCTCGGGCGACATGTAGAGCGGAGTGCCGAGGATGCGCATGGTGCCAGTGAGGTCACGCGTCTGCTCGCCCGATATCTGCTTGACCAGGCCGAAATCCAGCACCTTGACGAAATCGCGCTCGCCGCGAATCTGGCAGAGCATGATGTTCTGCGGCTTGATGTCGCGATGCACCAGGCCGCAGGAATGCGCCTCCCACAGCGAGGCGCAGGCCTGACGCAGGATGTAGGCGGTGCGTGATGGCGGCAGCGGCCCGTAGCGCTCGACCAGATCGGCCAGCGACAGGCCCTCCAGATACTCCATGGCATAGTAGAACTCCCCTCCCGTTCCCGTGCCATAGTCGTAAATGGTGATGGTGTTGGGGTGGCGCAGGCCGCTGGTCAGTTGAACTTCGCGCCGGAAGCGGGCCGTCCATTCGTCCGAGGTGGCCTGCTGCTTGAGCACTTTCACTGCCGCCGACCGCTTGAGCATGCGATGCTGCGCCAGATACACATTGCTGATGGCGCCCTCGCCGATCTGTCGCAGCAGCCGGTAGGGGCCCATCTGGCGCGCCTTGCCGTTGCGCCGCAACAGGGCCGCCAACGCGTCGGGCGACAGAAAAGCGGACAGCCATACCGCGAAGATCAGCAGCAGGATGATGGAGAACCCGACTTGCAGATAAGTCAGCGGGGCATAGGCCTCGCTCGCTTCGATCTCGATCGCCACGCCGATGTCGTAGTCACTCAGCCAGCGCCAGGCGCCGACGACATCGCGACCGAGATGGTTCGGGTAGGGTTGCAGCAGGAGGCCTTCGCCGCCCGCGCCCCGTTTGGCCACCGCCTGGGTCGCCAGTAGCGTAAGGCGGTCGGCCTCCACCTCGGACAAAGCCAGTCGTGCCGCCAGACCGCGCTGCCGCAATTCATCTGCATGCCGGCTCGGTGACAACAGCCAGCCCTCGGCATCGAAGGCCAGGGATTCCCCGCTGCCGCCCAAGCGGGCAACTTCAAAAATGGCTGAAAACCCCTTGTCGACCGGCGACCCGAGGGCCAGCACCGCAACAACCCTGCCGTTCGCCGCGCGTATTGGCGCGGCAACCCAGGCGCGACCGATTTCCTTTGTGCCGGTGACGCCGACGGCGGCGTACGGACGCACGAATGCCGAGTGTCCCTTGAGCACGGGCGAAAGGTGGACGAAAAAATCAGGCGTTACATCGCGACCTTCCCGTTGCGCGTCGCTGGCAACAAGAATCCTGCCGCGCGGATCGATAACCAGAACCGCGGTCACGCCAATCGGCGCCGCCTTGCCAAGAATGCCCGCGACAATGCGCGCACGGTCACCGCCGCGACCGGCGGCGAGGCGGACGATGCCGGCGCTCAACTCCGCTTCGGCGGCCAGTTGTTCCGCCTCGTGGCGCCGTTCGGATATCCACTGCTCCAGGGTCCCGACCTGCGTATTGAGCAGTGTCTGCATGCCGGTGGCGCGGATCTCGCGCAAGGAATCGCCGACGCCGCGATAGGCCCACATGCCGACGCCGAGCAGTGCCGCAAGCAGCAGGAGCAGGGCGAGACGCGACCGGTCAAAGTTGCTGTTCACGATTTCGATCTTTGCACAGTCCATTTCAAGGTGAGCCGGTCGTCCAGCGGAGCCGCCGCATAGGCAATGTCGACCGACACCGGCATTAACGGGAGAACGAAACGCAAGAATAGGCGCATGTGAAAGTTCCTTCAGGGCACCCAAGGTTGAGGGCGGGAGTGGGCGCTCCCTATTGGCGCGGCGCCCTTTGCTTCTCTTGCCACGTCCGGATAATGGCTCCGGGCTTCGAATGGCCGTTCACCGACGCCAATGATGCAGCCGTAGCACCGCCCCTGTCGCGCGCCAAGGCATTGGCTCCTCGTTCCAGGAGCAATTCGACCATCGGAATCTGATCGGTTGCTGCTGCCACGTGCAACGGCGTGCGATCCGCGACATCCCGAATATTGATATCCGCCCCCTTCCCGATCAACGCCTTTACGGTATCCACCCCACCGACAATAACAGCGGCATGAAGGGATGACATTTCATTGACATCTTTTACATTGACCTGACTTCCTTTGTCTATCAGGAGCTTTGCCACCTCCGGGCGGTCGCAAAATGCGGCGGCAAATAGCGGCGTACGTTTGAGTGCGCCGGTTGCATTGACATTGGCGCCTTCGCCAATGGCCAGCTCGACACGACGAACATCTCCGGCTGCCGATGCGGAAAACAGGTCTTCGTCGTTTTTGCTCAACGCTCCTGAATATGAGTGCGGGACCTGGCAGGTGTTTGCGGTCTGTTGTGAGGCTGCCAGCGGCATTTCCGCCGAATCAGGGTTTCCGCAGGCTGCCAACAGGCTGATGCCAAACAGGCCCACCATGCCAGGAAGTCGATAAGAGAAATGTTGTATTGCCATCATGAGAGCTCCCACGCAATCACACAATCGAAATTCAACAACACGCAGCCATCCCGGTACCAGGATGGCTCAAAAACATTGCAGCAGATTGGCGTCGCAGTAGAGTTTCTTGAGGTAGGCAAGCGCAATCCAGAGCCAGAACAGCACGGCAAAGGCAATGAACGGTACATGTTTGTCGATGATCTGTCGTGGCGTAACCATGCGCATGGCCTTTACCACCGGCCCGGTGACGATCAGGAACAATTTGTACATGGCGTTGTCGTGGCGGCGACTGCCCGCCAGCAATGCCAGCAGCCCCTGACCGAGGAGGAACAGCATTGCGACTTCAGCCAGCGCGCGCAGCACGCCGAGGACGAGCAGTTCAGGGTGGCTCATGGTATGTTTCCGTCTCCATTCCTAGTTTGGTCAATCTCATGAATTACGAACACTGGCGGCATTATGCCCGCGGCTGGCTGTTTCACTTCTTCGGTCGCGAAAACAGCGCCTTCGAAGCTTACAGCACGGCATTTCGTCTCAATCCGCAGGATGTTCAGTCGGCCCGGCATCTGGCGGCGATTGCCGCCAAGCGGAAGAATTACGACGTGGCGATAAAGTGGTTCGAGGCGGCGCTGGCGCTGACCCCGGACGATGGCGCCAACTGGTTCAACCTCGGCTACGTCTGCGAACACGCGGGCAAGCCGACGCAAGCGATCGCCGCCTTCCGCGAGGCCGTACGCCTGGTGCCTTCGCAGGACATGGCGTGGTACGGCATGGGCCTGGCTTACGCGCGCCTTGGGCAGCACAACGAAGCGGTCACGGCGCTGGAAAAGGTAGTGGAACTGCAACCGATGAGCGGCGAGGGTTTCTATCAACTGGGCATGGCCTACCATCATGCCAACCGTCCCGATGACGTCACGCGCATTCTCAAGCGTCTGGTCGGTTTCGAGCCCAAACGCGCAAGGAAACTGGCCCACGACACCGAGCGCGCCGATCTGATGAAACTCATCCCGGAACTGCCGTTCTGACATTCGACGGGCCGCCGAACACAGCAAAAAAAACGCAACCCGGAAAGGGTTGCGCTTAATCCACGCCAATAGGAGGAGGGTGGAGGAGACAAGGATCAAACACCGACCGACTCGCATCCTTTGCCGCGTCAGCCAGTGTTTAGCCAAGCAAATCTTGGCACAACCTTTGCTGCGATGCAAGATATTTTTGTGCGTTGCATTAACAATCGCCTCCAAGTATGGTTGTTTAAGGTTAAAGCTATTGATTATATTGATTATTAACGGATTACTTTTGAGTTGCTGGCTAGCAAGTTTGTTTATGCCGCCGTTGGCTGGTCGCCAACAAGCGAAAACAGGCGCTGTTTGATGCGATGCCGCATCCGCGCTTCAGCGCCATGACTAGAATGAATGCCGGGGCTTGAAGGAGAGACAAGCATGGAATGCACGGTACGCTGGCATGAGGGGATGAGTTTTGTTGCCGAGACCGGCAGCGGACATCAGGTGTGCATGGACGGGGCGCCTGAGGCGGGTGGGCGCAATCTGGCGCCGCGCCCCATGGAAATGCTGCTGGCCGGTACCGGGGGCTGCACCGCCTTCGATATCGTCATGATCCTGAAACGCGGCCGGCATGCAGTCAGCGGCTGCGAAGTGAGGCTACAGGCCGACCGCGCGGAGGTCGATCCCAAGGTATTCACCAGGATCAACATGCACTTCGTGGTGACCGGCAAGAACCTGAAGCCGGAGGTGGTCGAACGCGCGGTGAAGCTGTCCGCCGAGAAATACTGCTCGGCGTCGATCATGCTCGGCAAGACCGCCGCGATCAGCCACAGCTTCGAGGTGGTCGAACCTTAGTCAGATCAGGTAGGAAAGTTTCGTCATCACCTTCGACGAAAGTTTCATGGCTCGCCTGACTGGCGGCGGCAGCTCCCGCGCGCCGTGACATTTCGCGGTTTCGGCGTGACGGCTCTCGTCGGCCTGCATCTGTTCCAGCACTTCCCATGACTTGACATCCTGTGCCGGCAGGCGGGACTTGTAGTCCTCAAGGTGCCCTTCCACCTGGCGTTCGGTTTCTGCCAGAAAGCCCAGACTCCAGGCGTCGCCGCATTTTCCGGCGAACATTCCGATGGCCAGCGAGCCGGCGTACCACAAAGGATTGAGCAGGCTCTTGCGACCGCCGAGTTCGGCGATGCGTCGTTGCGTCCAATTGAGATGCTCGGTTTCTTCCCACGCCGCCTGTTCCAGTGCGCGCCTGACCGCCGGATCGCGCGAGCCGAGCGCCTGGCCCTGATACAAGGCCTGGGCGCAGATTTCGCCGCAATGGTTGACCCGCATCAGCGCGGCGGCATGACGCCGCTCGGCCTCGCTCATCCCGGCCTCGGGCAGGTCCTGGCCGGGCATCGGACGACGGGGCGGAGCGGCGGCAAAAACGGCGCGCAACGCCTTGTCGAATTCGGGGATGAGGCTATCGATCAACGAAAGTTTCCCGGCATCAGTTCGCATCGGGATGCTTGCCCAAACGCAAGGCATTGCGCCCTTCGTCCGCCGTCCTGATGGCACCCCCACCGGGGCAGAACAAGTCCCGGCTCAAGGCGGCGTGATGGCGGTTGACTGGCTTGTTTTCGATGGGCCGCCACTCGACGCGGGTGGCGCGCGATTTGATCCAGGTGCCGTTGCCGTGGCCCGTGGCGTAATGCTTCCAGCTCCGCTGCTCGCAATGGATGCCCTCGAAGCTGACGTTGGTGGCGCCGCCCGAAGTTTGCACCACCAGCACATAGCGCACCACGCCGTCGGCGCCGACCGCCAGCGTACTGGCGTCGATGAAGTATTTGTTGGTGGCCAGCGGGCTGACATAGAACTCGCGCAGGTTTTCCTGTTTGGGAAAGGCCGGCGGTTCGATCCGCTCTTCCTGCCATTGCTTTTCCTCCTCCGCGTTCAGGTAGTAGCCAGGCCTGTCGCTAAGAATATTGGATTGCGCCGCCGCATGCAGCGCTGCTCCCGCCAGGAGAAGAACCATGCAGCGCTTCATTTCAAATCGTCCACCGCGACCATCTCCCAGCGCGGTATGCGCTCGTCGGGATGGACAAACAGAAGGCGCGCCAACTCGATCAGAGCGGTTTCATACACGCCGCGCTTGAACTCGATCACGTTGCCCAGCGGAATCCAGTAGCTGTTCCAGCGCCAGGCGTCGAATTCCGGATGTTCGCTGGCGCGCAGACAAACGTCGCTGTCGCGACCGACCATGCGCAACAGAAACCAGATCTGTTTCTGCCCCCGGTAGGTGCTGCGCCACTCGCGGCGAATCCAGTGTTTCGGCACTTCATAGCGCAACCAATCGCGTGTGCGGCCAATGATCCGCACATGTTCGGGCTTGAGACCGGTTTCCTCCTGCAACTCGCGCAGCATCGCCTGCTCGGGATTTTCACCCTTCTTGATGCCGCCCTGCGGGAACTGCCAGGAATGTTCGCGGATGCGCTTGCCCCAAAAAACCTCGTTGCGACTGTTGACCAGAACGATGCCGACGTTCGGGCGAAAGCCTTCACGATCGAGCATGATGCATATCCAATGATTGACTGGGGTCCATTCTTTCACAATAGCGCGCCGCTGGAAAGCCGCATCTTCAAGTTTCCGGCGAAGGTAAAATGCGCACTTCCCGCTTTTCACTCTACTGCCATGCGCGCCAGCCAGTTTTTCATCGCCACCCTCAAGGAAGCTCCCTCCGACGCCGAGATCGTCAGCCACCAGTTGATGCTGCGCGCCGGCCTGATCCGTCGCCTCGCCGGCGGCATCTACACCTGGATGCCGATGGGATTACGCGCGCTGCGCAAGGTCGAGGCCATCGTGCGCGAGGAAATGAATCGCGCCGGCGCCATCGAACTGCTGATGCCGGCGGTGCAACCTTTCGAGTTGTGGGAAGAATCCGGGCGCGGGCCGAAGTACGGCCCCGAGCTGCTGCGCTTCAAGGATCGCCATCAGCGCGAGTTCGTCATCGGCCCGACCCATGAAGAGGTCATCACCGACGTGGTGCGCCGCGAAGTGAAGAGCTATCGCCAGTTGCCGCGCCACTTCTACCAGATACAGAGCAAGTTCCGCGACGAGATCCGACCGCGCTTCGGCGTCATGCGCGGACGCGAGTTCCTGATGAAGGATGGCTATTCCTTCCACGCCTCGTACGCCGATCTGGAACGCGAATACCGCAACATGTACGACACCTATAGCCGCATTTTCACTCGCCTCGGCCTGCATTTCCGCGCCGTCGCGGCGGATACCGGCGCCATCGGCGGCACCGGCTCGCACGAGTTCCATGTGCTGGCGGATTCGGGCGAAGACGCGATCGCCTTCTGCCCGGCTTCGGACTATGCAGCCAACGTCGAACTAGCCGAGGCCGTGGCGCCTGCAAAAGTCGGCGCTGGCGGCACGGCGATCATGGAGAAGAAAGCCACGCCGAACCGCACCAAGTGCGAGGACGTGGCGGCATTTCTCGGCCTGCCGTTGACGCAGACCGTCAAGGCCATTGCCGTGATGACTCTGGCGGAAAGCGGCGGCGAATTCATCCTGCTGCTGTTGCGCGGCGATCACGAACTGAACGAAATCAAGGCGCAGAAAGCGGTCGGCGAATTCCGCTTCGCCCGCGACGAGGAAATCGTCGCCGCGCTCGGCTGCAAGCCCGGCTACATCGGCGCGGCGGGGTTTTCCGGTCGGGTCGTCGCCGACCGCAGCGTCGCGGTCATGAGCGACTGCGTCTGCGGCGCCAACGAAGAAGGCTTCCACCTCACCGGCGTCAATTTCGGCCGCGACCTGCCGCAACCCGAAACCGTCGCCGATATCCGCAACGTGGTGGCAGGCGACCCCTCGCCCGACGGCAAGGGCGCGCTCGAACTGTGCCGCGGCATCGAAGTCGGCCACATCTTCCAGTTGCGCACCAAGTATGCCGAAGCGCTGAAATGCACTTTCCTCGACGAGCAGGGCAAGGACCAGGTCATGGAAATGGGCTGCTACGGCATCGGCGTCTCGCGCATCGTCGGCGCCGCCATCGAGCAGGGCAACGACGAGCGCGGCATCGTTTTCCCCGCCGGCATCGCACCCTTCGCCGTGGTGATCGTGCCGATGAATTACGCCAAGTCGGAAACCGTCCGCGCCGCAGCCGACGCGCTGCATGCCGAACTGCTCGCCGCCGGCATCGACGCGATTCTCGACGACCGCGACGAACGTCCCGGCTCGATGTTCGCCGACTGGGAACTGATCGGCATACCGCATCGCGTGGTGGTCGGCGAGCGCGGACTCAAGGAAGGCAAACTGGAATACAAGGGGCGCAAGGACGCCGAGGCCACCATGGTTGCCGCCAGCGAGATGGCGGCCTTCCTGCAGCGAAAGTTGTGCGGCTGATCCGCCGCCTCGCGCTGGGACTGGCTGCGGCGCTCCTGCCGGCGCCTGTCCTCGCCGGGGCGCAGCAGTACGAGCCGCTGGCGGCCAGTGTGCAAGCCTCGCTGCACGCCGCAATCGCCGACCGCGCCTCGCCCGAACCGCAGTTTTCTTCGATCCATGAAAAGGTCAACTGGCTCGCCGAAATGTCGTCGCGCCTGAGCCGCCGCATGCCGAATCGCGAGGCGCGCCTCGAATTTCTCAAGACCGTCCATTACGAAGCCAAGCGCGCCGGACTCGATCCGCAGATGGTGCTCGGCCTGATCCAGGTCGAAAGCGGCTTCAGGAAATATTCCGTGTCGTCGGCCGGCGCGCGCGGCTACATGCAGGTGATGCCCTTCTGGGTGCGCCTGATCGGCGCCAGGGACAGCAACCTGTTCCACATGCGCACCAACCTGCGCTTCGGCTGCACCATCCTGCGCCACTATCTCGACATCGAAAAAGGCGACCTCTACCGCGCGCTCGGCCGCTACAACGGCAGCCTGGGCAAGCCGGAGTATCCGAACATGGTGCGTGGGGCGTGGGAGAAACAGTGGGGTTGGGGGCCGCGGGTGATCGGGCCGCAGTAACCGCTTATTCGCCGTATCGCCAGCGCCGACTTCTGGGTTTGGCGGTCTCAACGGAGATACCGCCGAATTTGAAGGGGCCAAGCCCGGCTGCCGCTACTTCTGTTTTTCCAGGAAAGGCGTCAGCAGATCCATGGGCAGCGGGAAGATCACGGTCGTATTCTTGTCGGCGCCGATCACCGTCAGCGTTTCCAGATAACGCAACTGGATCGCCTGCGGCTCCTGGGCGAGAATCTTCGCCGCCTGGAACAGCTTTTCGGCGGCCTGCAATTCGCCCTCGGCATGGATCACCTTTGCGCGCCGCTCGCGTTCCGCTTCGGCCTGGCGGGCAATCGCCCGGATCATGGATTCGGTCAGGTCGACCTGCTTGATCTCGACGTTGGCGACCTTGATCCCCCACGAGTCGGTCTGCGCATCGAGCGCCAACTGGATGTCCGTGTTCAGCTTTTCGCGCTCGGCGAGCATGTCGTCGAGCTGGTGCTTGCCCAGCACCGAGCGCAGCATGGTCTGCGCCAGTTGACTGGTGGCGTTGAGGTAATCGACGACCTGTATGATGGCCTTTTGCGGATCGATGACACGCAGATAGACCACGGCGCTGACTTTCACCGACACGTTGTCGCGCGAGATTACGTCCTGGGTCGGCACCTCGAGCACCACCGTGCGCAGGTCCACCCGTACCACCTGCTGGATGATCGGGAAGATGATGACCAGCCCCGGTCCCTTGACCTGCCAGAAGCGCCCGAGGGTGAACACCACGCCGCGCTCGTACTCGCGGAAAATGCGGACGGCATTGGAGAGGAACAGCGCCGCCAGAACCACCAGAACAAAACCGCCGCCGGTCCAACTGAAATCGAAGCCAATCATTTTTGTTCTCCTTGTGCAGCGGGCTCGACGGCGAGCAGCCGCCCGTCGATGCCAACCACCTTGACCATCTGGCCGCGCCCAAGCGGGACGCTCGCACCTACTTGCCACACTTCGCCGTCGATGCGCGCAAATACGCCACCATCGGTCTCCGCCACGATTTCGCCGGTGGCGCCGAGCATCTGCTGGCGGCCAGTAACCACCGGTCGCCGGCGCGCGCGCAGCGCCAGGTTCAGCACCACGAGCAGGAAACCGACGCTCGCCGCCGTCACGCTGGCGATCATTTGCCACGGAATGCGGTAGCCGGGCGCGTCGGTGTCGATCAGCATGATCGAACCGATGACGAAGGCGGTGACGCCGCCCATGCCGAGAATGCCGAAGCTCGGCGCGAAATGCTCCGCCACCAGCAGGCCGACGCCCAGCGCGATCAGCGCGAGGCCGGTATAGCTGACCGGCAGCAACTGCAAGGCGAACAACGCAAGCAGCAGGCAGATGCCACCGATGACGCCGGGGGCGACCAGGCCGGGGCTGAAGAACTCGAACAGCAGGCCGTAGAAACCGATCATGAGCAGAAGATAGGCAATGCCCGGATCGGTGATGACGATCAGCAGCCGGGCGCGCCAGTCGGGTCGATAGTCGACGATCCCGGCGCCGCCGGTGGCGAGCCGCCGTGGCTGGCCCAGCACCGCAAGCTGGCGGCCATCGAGCTGCTGCAACAGTTGCGGAATATCGGCGGCGATCAGGTCGATGACATTCAATTCAAGCGCTTCCCGCGCCGACAGGCTGACCGCCTCGCGCACCGCCTTGTCCGCCCATTCGGCATTGCGACCGCGCAGTTGCGCGAGTCCGCGAATGTAGGCCGCGGCATCGTTGGTCTGCTTGCGCGTCAGCGTCCGCGCCGTCGATGGCGCGTCGGCGGCGCGGTCGCCGTCCTGCCGCGGCTTGCCCTGTGCCGACGCGGGTTCACGCGGTTCATCGGGCGGGGATTGCGGGGCTATCGATACCGGAGTCGCCGCGCCCAGATTGGTCGCCGGCGCCATCGCGGCAATATGGCTCGCGTACAAAATGTAAGTGCCGGCACTCGCCGCGCGCGCACCATCCGGCGCCACGAAGCTGGCGACCGGTATCGGCGAAGCCAGAATGTGCTTGATGATCGCGCGCATCGAGAGGTCGAGGCCGCCCGGCGTATCCATTTTGAGCACCACCAGTTGCGCCTTGAGCTCGACCGCGTTTTCCATGCCGCGCCGAAGGTAGTCGGCATTGGCGGGTCCGATCGCCCCGCTCTGGGTGAGCACGACAACCGGAGCGACCGGCGGCGCCACGGGCTGTGAAACCGCCAGCGAGGACCAGCACATCAGCAACAGCGCGACTGTCCGCATCATCCCGCCTCCTGACCGCAGCCAACTCATCGAACCGGGAGAGATACAGTGCCACAAAATGCGCCGCCGTGCCATATGCAAGCGAAGCACGAGAGTGAGACGGGAGCGATGAATTGAATGCGCTGCCGACCCGGAATCGCCCGGAATCACCGTCCCGCCAGTGCAACGGTTTCATGCCTCGAATTCTTGCCCGCCATCGAAGACGATCCGCCACAACTCGCGCACCGCATCGACGCGCTGCTGCACCAGCTCGGGTGCCACGCGCGGACGGGCGCCGTTGAGGCGCAGCGCGTGCTGCATGCGACGGTAGTCGCGATAGGCGTTGCGCACTTGCTCGGCGAGATCGACCGGGATCAGGCCCAGGCCGGCGGCGATCTTCAGCAGCGCGATGTTGCCCAGATTGCCGGTGAGTTCGGCGTGCCGATGCGAATAGCCGAGCACCAGATACTGGACCATGAATTCGACATCGACCAGGCCGCCGGGATCGTGCTTGAGATCGAATGTCCGGTCGCGCTGTTCGCCTTTGGTGCCGTGGGCATCGACCATCTTTTGCCGCATGGCCAGCACTTCGCCGCGCAGGGCGTCGAGGTCGCGCACCTGGCGCAGAACTTCGATGCGGATGCGCTCAAAGGCCTCGCCGACGGCGCGGTCGCCGGCCGAGAAGCGGGCGCGGGTCAGCGCCTGGTGCTCCCAGACCCAGGCCGATTCGAGCTGATACTTGCGGAAGGCCTCGATGGAACTCACCACCAGGCCGGAGTCACCGTTGGGCCGCAGCCGCAGGTCGGTCTCGAATAACTGCCCGGCCGAGGTCTGCGCCGAGAGCCAGGTATTGAGCCGGGTCCCCAGCCGTCCGTAGTTTTCGCCCGCCTCGGGCACCGGATCGTCGAAGAGGAACACCAGGTCGAGATCGGAGGCGTAGCCCAGTTCCTTGCCGCCCAGCTTGCCGTAGCTGATGACGGCGAACTTCGGCGTCTCGATGTGGCGTTTCGGCAGTTTCTTCCATGCCCCCTGGATCGCGGCATCGAGCAGGATGTCGGCGAGTTCGGACAGGTGATCGGCGAGTTTTTCCACGGTCAACAGGCCGGCGATGTCCTGCGTCAGTAACCGAAAAATCTGGGCGTGATGCACTTCGCGCAAGTGGTCCATCTGCCGCTCGGTGTCGGGTTCCAGTTGCTCCAGTCGCGCCGACAACTGGGCGCGGAAGGCCGCCCAGTCGGACACGGCATCGAGCAGGCGCGGATCGAGCAGTTCGTCGAGCAGAAGCGGATGGCGTTGCAGGTAGCTGGCGGCCCAGCTCGAACTGCTGACCAGTTGCGCGACTTTTTGCAGAGCCTGCGGATACTGCTGCAACAAGGCCAGGTAGGCAGCGCGGCGCGAAATGGATTCGAGCAGATCGACCCCGCGCGACAAGGTTTCATCGGGATTCGGCAGCGCGGCGGCGGCCTCGATCAGGCGCGGCACGAGTACATCGAAACGGCTGCGGATGTCCTGCGACATCTGCTGGTAGAGCAGGCCCGAGCGCAGCGCCGCCATGCGCTGCGCTGCAACCGGTGGATTGCGGTAACCCAGGCGCTCGAAGCGCTCTTCCTGCGCTTCGCCGCCGGCATCGTGCCAAAGTTCGGCGAGTACATGCTCGCCATGATTGGGGTCGGCGAATACCTGCTCGAAGTGGCGCGACACCGTGGCGCGATGGTCGTCCAGTTCTTCCAGCAGCGCCTCGAAGCTGGCGAAACCCATGGCCCCGGTCACCCGCTGGCGATCCTCGGCGTCCGCCGGCAGGCTGTGGGTCTGGGCATCATCGAGATATTGCAGGCGATGCTCAAGGCGACGCAGGAAGGTATAGGCGGATTCCAGTTCCGCTGCCGCGTCCTGATTCAGGATGTTCCGTTCGGCCAGTAGCTTCAGCACCATCAGTGTCGGCTTGAGCTGCAAGGGCGTGTCGCGACCGCCGCGAATCAACTGGAACACCTGGGCGATGAATTCGATTTCGCGAATGCCGCCGGGGCCGAGCTTGACGTTGTCGGCCATATCCTTCTTCGCCACCTCGCGGCGAATCTGGGCGTGCAGCTCGCGCATGGCGTTGATGGCGCCGAAATCGAAATACTTGCGAAAGACGAAGGGCTGCCGGATTTTCTCCAGCTCGTCGTGGCGGTCGCCCGTCAGGGGTCGCGCCTTGATCCAGGCGTAACGCTCCCATTCGCGGCCCTGGGTCATGAAATAGTTTTCCAGCATATCGAAGGAACACGCCAGCGGCCCGGAATCGCCATTGGGCCGCAAGCGCATATCGACGCGAAAGACATAACCGTCCGCGGTCCCCTCGGCGATGGCGCCGATCAGGCCGCGACCGAGGCGGGTAAAAAACTCGAAGTTGGAAATCGGGCGCGAAGCGGCGCCCGCCGCGTCCGTCTCGCCATCCTCGGCATAGACGAAGATCAGGTCGATGTCGGAAGACACGTTCAGCTCGCGCCCGCCCAGCTTGCCCATGCCCAGGACGATCAGTTGCTGTGCCCGGCCATCGGCGCCACGCGGCGTGCCGTAGCGTTCAGTCAGGCCGGCGCCGAGCACCTCCGCCGCCTTTGTCACCGCCAGCTCGGCGATCAAGGTCATGCATTCCGTCACTTCGGACAAGGGCGCCAGGCCCGCCAGATCGCGCGCGGCGATGCGGGCGTAGGCGCGCTGCTTGAGCTGCCGCAGCACCTGCTTGAGATTGTCTTCGGTGACGGGCTGGGCAGCCAGCCACAACGACAGCTCTTCGGCGCTTACCGGTCGATGCCGGGCGGACGCGATTTCAGCCGCCAGCGCCGGCCTGGCCGCCAGCAGGCGGCCAAGGTAAGGCGATGATTGCGCAATATCGGGGAGGAAGGGCATCGGTTAGAATTTGCACAAGCGCTTTGACAGCCCATTTTAACGTGGCCAAAGGCGCATCCCCTTCATCTCCGCGCCCAGCGCCGCCAAGCCCATCATTCCCCGCCTGCTTTCCCGTCCGCGCCTGCTACCGCGAGCCGATTCCCGGCTGGGAGTTCTGCTGCGCGCAATCATTGGCGCCGTGACACTGGGCTACTTCGCCTTCGCCCTGCTGCTGCTGGCCTTGCGCTACGCCATCCTGCCGCAGATCGAGAACTACCGGGGCGATGTCGAACGGATGATCGGCACGGCGATCAATCGCCCGGTCGCCATCCGCAAGATAGAAGCGCACTGGGTTGGGTTGCGCCCGGCGCTGAATCTGGAAGGCTTCCACATTCGCGACAGCCAGGGCCGCCCCGCGCTGGGTTTCGATCAGGTCGAGGCCGAACTGGCGTGGAGCTCGTTGTGGCATTTTCAGTTGCGCCTGGCGCGGCTGGGATTGAATGCGCCAACGCTGCTGTTGCGCCGCGACAGCCAGGGCCGCCTGTTCGCCGCCGGGCTGGAAATCACCCCGCAGTCGAGCGCCGAGGACGACTTTACCGACTGGTTGCTGGCGCAGGATCGCGTCATCGTTCGCGATGCCAGCGTCGTCTGGCACGACGAGTTGCGCGACGCGCCGCCGCTGGAATTGCGGCATCTCAACTTCCAGCTCGACAACAGCGGCAACCGTCATCGCTTTGGCTTTACCGCCGAACCGCCGCGCCAGTTGGCGGCGCGCATCGATATTCGCGGCGATTTCAAGGGACACGACCTGGATCGACTCGACGCCTGGAAAGGCGAGGTGTACACCGAACTGGATTACGCCGACCTCGCCGTCTGGCGCGCCTGGGTCGATTATCCGGTGGCCTTGCCGCAAGGCAGCGGCGCGTTGCGACTGTGGCTGGGATTCGCCAACAGGCAACTGATCTCGGCCACCGCCGATGTGCGGCTGGCCGACCTGCGCTTGCAACTGCGTCCCAAGCTGCCCGAACTGGATCTGCTCCGGCTTGAAGGTCGCCTGGCCGGACGCCGCCTCGATGGCGGCGGCTTTGAAGCCGAGCTGAAGCATCTGACGCTGGCAACCCGCGACGGTCTTGCGCTGCAACCGACCGACCTGAAACTGGTCTGGCAGGAGGCCGCCGCCAACCGCCCACCGCAGGGAAGCGCCAGCGCCAACGGCCTCGATCTCGACGCCCTGGCGCGTCTCGCCGCGTACTTGCCGCTGGACGAAACGACCCGCGACCACCTGGCCCGACATGCGCCGCATGGCCGTGTTTTCGATCTGAAACTGGACTGGAAGGGCCGCTTAGCCAGTCCCGAAAACGCCGGGTTGCCCGAATCGTGGAGCATCAAGGGCCGCTTTGAAAACCTTGGGCTCACGGCCCTGGGCCCGGTGCCGGGCGTTTCCGGCATCAGCGGCCACATCGAGGGCAACCAGAAAAGCGGCAGCCTGCGGCTCGATGGTCAGCACACGGCCCTTGAACTGCCAAGCATCTTCGCCGACCCGAAACTGGAACTGGACGCCTTCGCCGCCGATCTCGACTGGCAAATCGCCACCGGCGGCCTGCGCGTAAACCTGAAGAAGGCCGCCTTCCACAATCAGGATGCGGCCGGCGAAGCCAGCGGCAACTGGCACGCGCTCGCCGAGGGGCCGGGCGAGATCGATCTCGACGCCCGCCTCACGCGCGGCAAGGGCGATGCCGTCTGGCGCTACATGCCGCTGGCCGTGGGCAAGGGCGTGCGCGACTGGCTGCGCGTCGCCATCATTGGCGGCAAGACCAGCGAAGTCACGCTGAAGTTGCGCGGCGATTTGCGCCAGTTTCCTTTCCGCGACGGCAAGGGCGGCATTTTCGAGGTGCGCGGCAAATTCAACAACGCCAGCCTGCGCTACGCCGGGCTTTGGCCGGAAATCAACGATATCGAGGGCGAGCTGCTGTTTGCCGGCCAGCGCATGCTGATCACCGGCAAAAGCGGTCGGATTTTCGGCGTCGGCCTGCGCGAGGTGCGCGCGGAAATTGCCGATATCGAGCAAATGGAAGAACTGCTCACCGTAAGCGGCAAAGCCGCCGGCCCGACGGCCGATTTCCTGCGTTTCGTCGAGGCCAGCCCGGTCGGCGAGCGTATCGACCACTTCACCGAGGAAATGAAAGCGGAAGGCAGCGGCGAACTCGACCTCAAACTCAGCCTGCCGCTGCGCCGGCTGGCGAATTCAAAGATCGACGGCGGCTATCGCTTCGACGGCAACCGCCTGACGGTGGACGAGGATCTGCCGCCGCTGGCCGAGGTGCGCGGCGCCTTGCGCTTTTCCGCCGATCACCTCGAAGCGCGCGGCATTCGCGGCACGCTGCTGGGCATGCCGCTCGCCGTCGACGTGAAGTCGGCCGGCGACGGCGGGGTCCAGGTCAACGCCGCCGGCGAAATCAACGTCGCCACGCTGCGGCGCCAGTTTCCGCATCCCGTGTTCGATCATCTGGCGGGCGGCGCGAAATGGACGGGCAGCGTGCGCGTCAAGAAGAAGTCGGCGGAAGTGAAGCTGGGCTCGAACCTGATCGGACTTTCATCGAGCCTGCCGGAGCCCTTCAACAAACCGGCCACGGAGGCGCTGGCCTTCAGCCTGGAGCGCAAGCCGCCAACCGATGCGGCACGCACGACCGCCGTGTCGCGAACGCCGACTCTTGCAAAACCTGGCGCGGCGCAGGACATGCTCGACATCGGCCTCGGCCACGTCTTGCGTATTCAACTGGTGCGCCGCCACGATGTCAGTCCGCCGGTCATCACCCGCGGCCTGATTGCCGTCGGCGATGTCAGCGCCAGCCTGCCGGAACGCAATCTGACGGTGGCGGCGAACCTGCCGCGCATCAATGCCGATTTCTGGGGCAAGCTGCTGGCGACTCAGGCGCAGGACGGCGATCAGGGCGAAGCAGCGCTGCCGCCGCTGCCCGCCGTGCAATTCGATTTGCGCACCGCCGACCTGCTCGTGCAGGACAGGAGCTTCCATGATGTACGCATCAGCGGCAGCCGGGCAGCGGCAGCCGACAGCACGCGCTTCGATCTGAAGAGCCGCGAACTGGCCGGCAACTTCGAATGGAACAGCACCGGCGCCGGCAAGCTGTCCGGGCGCATCGCGCAGTATTCGATTCCGGAAACCATCACCAAACCGAAAGAGCTGGAGGCGAAGGTCAGTGAAGTGGTCGACCGGCTGCCGGCGCTGGACGTCACGGTTGACAAGCTGTCGTTCAAGGACCGCCCGCTCGGCGCCGTGCGCATCGCGGCGGAAAATCGCAACGGCTACTGGAACGCCAAGGTCGACGCGAAGAACGAGGATGGCACGCTGGAAGCCACCGGCCGCTGGCGGCCCAGCCCGACCCAGCCCGATACCCGTATCGAATTCAAGCTCGGGGCCAACAGCATCGAGAAGCTGCTGACGCGCATCGGCTACCCGGATACGGTACGACGCGGCAACGCCAGGCTTTCCGGCAATCTTTCCTGGCGCGGCTCGCCCTTCACCATCGACTACCCGACTCTCGGCGGCAACCTCAAGCTCGATGCCGCCGGCGGCCAGTTCGTCAAGCTCGAACCCGGCGTCGGTCGCCTGCTCGGAATTCTCAGTCTACAGTCGCTGCCGCGCCGCATTACGCTGGATTTTCGCGACATCTTCAGCGAAGGCTTTGCCTTCGACAAAATCGGCGGCCAGTTTGCCGTCGCGCGCGGCGTGATGGAGACCCAGGACCTCCAGATCGATGGGCCCTCGGCGAAAGTGCTGATGAGCGGCACGGTCAATCTCGGCGCCGAAACACAGAACCTCAAGGTGCGCGTGCAGCCCGCCGTGGGCGAATCGATTGCGGTCGGCGCCATGATCGCCAACCCGGTGGCCGGCGCGGTGGTCTGGGCCGCGCAAAAATTATTCAAGGACCCCCTCGATCAGGCCTTCGCCTTCGAATACGGCGTCACCGGAAGCTGGGCCGATCCGAAAGTGGAAAAGCTCGGACAGGAGAAGAAGGTGGAGGAAAGCAAGTGAAGCTCGCCGCCATACAGATGATTTCGGGGCCGGACGTAGCGCCCAATCTGGCTACCGCCGGTCGGCTGATCGCCGAAGCAGCGGCGGGCGGTGCGCAACTGGTCGCCCTGCCCGAATATTTCCCGCTGATCGGCGCCACGGATGCCGACCGCCTCGCGGCGCGCGAGACCGATGGCAGCGGCCCGATCCAGGACTTCCTGGCCGGCACCGCACACAAGCACGGTCTGTGGCTGGTTGGCGGCTCGATTCCGCTGATGGCGAACGACCCGGCCAAACTGCGCAACACCTGCCTGGTGTTCGACCCGCAGGGCAGGCGTGTGGCGCGTTACGACAAGATCCACCTGTTCGGTTTCAACAAGGGCGACGAAACCTACGACGAAGCCGCCACCATCGAGCGCGGCGATCAAGTCGTGGCCTTCGACTCGCCACTCGGCAGGATCGGCATCGCCATCTGCTACGACCTGCGCTTTCCGGAACTTTTCCGCGCCATGGCTCAGTTGCCAAACCAGTTACCCAACCCCGTCGATCTGCTGGTGTTGCCCGCCGCCTTCACCGAAACCACCGGGCGCGCCCACTGGGAATTGTTGCTGCGCGCCCGCGCCGTCGAGAACCAGTGTTATGTTCTGGCCGCGGCGCAGGGCGGCCGGCATCCGGGTGGGCGCCTGACCCATGGCAACAGCATGGTCATCGACCCCTGGGGCGAAGTGCTGGCGCGCATGGACAAGGGCGAAGGCGTGGTCATGGCTGAACTTGATCGGCAACGGCTGGTCGACACCAGAACCACCCTGCCGGCCTTGAAACACCGCATTCTTTAAGGACCACGATGAACCACTTCAACACCGCCGAACAAGTCCTGCTCAAGCCCAACGGGCTGGCGCCTCTCCAGCTTGAAGGCGTTTTCGGACAGTTGTTCGGCAATCGCGTCGATTACGCCGACCTGTATTTTCAGTACGCCCGCTCCGAGGCCTGGAGCCTCGAAGAAGGCATCGTCAAGTCGGGCAGTTTCAACATCGAGCAGGGCGTCGGCGTGCGGGCGATCTCCGGCGAAAAAACCGCTTTTGCCTATTCCGACGACATCAGCCTGGCGGCGCTGCAAGCCGCCGCCGGCACCACCCGCGCAATTGCCGCGTCAGGCGCCCAGCGCCCGGCGCCGCCGCTGCGGCGGAGCAGGCAGCCAGCGGCGCTGTATGCCGGCAACGACCCCATCGCTTCGCTCGGCGACGCCGCCAAGGTGACGCTGCTGGAACGCCTCGAAGCCATGGCCCGCGCCGCCGATCCGCGCGTCAGGGAAGTCATGGCCAGCATCGGCGGCACTTGGGAAGTCGTGCTGGTGGCGCGCTCCGATGGGCACATGGCGGCCGATGTGCGACCGCTGGTGCGCGTTTCGATTTCCGTCATCATGGAAGAGCAAGGCCGACGCGAGCAGGGTTCCGCCGGCGGCGGCGGGCGCTTCGATTACGCCTATTTCACCGATGCGGTGCTGCACGACTATGCCAAGCGCGCCGTGCATCAGGCCAGCGTCAATCTCGCCGCCAAACCCGCCCCGGCCGGCGAAATGACCGTGGTGCTGGGCCCCGGCTGGCCCGGCATCCTGCTCCACGAAGCGGTCGGCCACGGCCTCGAAGGCGACTTCAATCGCAAGGGCAGTTCGACCTTTGCCGGGCGCATCGGCCAGCGCGTCGCCGCCAAGGGCGTCACCGTGGTCGATGACGGCACCATTGCCGACCGCCGTGGCTCGCTCACCATTGATGACGAAGGCAACCCGACGCGGCGCACCGTGTTGATCGAGGACGGCATCCTCGTCGGCTACCTGCAGGACACGCTGAATGCGCGCCTGATGGGCATGCCCATCACCGGCAACGGTCGCCGCGAATCCTTCGCCCACCTGCCGATCCCGCGCATGACCAACACCACCATGCAGAACGGCAGCCGCGATCCCGGTGAAATCATCAAATCGGTGAAGAAGGGCCTGTACGCCGCCAACTTCGGCGGTGGACAGGTCGACATCACCAGCGGCAAATTCGTCTTTTCAACCGCCGAGGCCTACCTGATCGAGAACGGCAAAATCACCACTCCGGTCAAGGGCGCCACGCTGATCGGCAGCGGTCCGGAGGCGATGATGCGCGTCTCCATGATCGGCAACGACATGGCGCTCGATTCGGGCGTCGGCACCTGCGGCAAGGAAGGCCAGAGCGTGCCGGTCGGCGTCGGTCAGCCGACGCTGCGCATCGACGGCCTGACGGTGGGCGGCACCGGCTGACCGCCGCTACTGCGCCATTTCGACCCGGTCGCGACCGTTTTCCTTGGCGCGGCGCAACGCTGCGTCGGCGCGGGAAATCAGTCCTTCAAGCAGTTCGCCGCGCCGCATCTGGGCCACGCCGCAACTAAGCGTCACGCTCTGCACACCTTCATCGGTCTCCAACCCGCAGCCGGCAGCCACCAGGTCGCGCAGGCGTTCGGCGATCAGCAAGGCTTCGTCAAGCTCGGAATGCGGCAGCAGAATCAGGAATTCCTCGCCACCGTAGCGGGCAATCAGATCCTGCGCGCGCAGACCGTCGGCCAACTGGCGCGCCACGCGACGCAGCACCGCATCGCCGGCAAGGTGGCCGAAGCGATCATTGAAATGCTTGAACAAATCGATATCGGCCATCAGCAGACAAAGCGGCTTGCCATCATGGTCGCAGCGGGCGATGGCGCGCGGATAGGCTTCCAGCAGCCAACGCCGGTTGTGGATGCCGGTCAGCGCGTCGACGCTCGCCGCCTGTTCGAATTCGAGACTCAGGGCCTGCGAATTGACCAGCGCCAGGTTGTCGTTGCGCATGCGCCCGGCCAGGATGGCCAACAGGTTGCGCGCCACGCCGTGCGAACAATCCACCAGCGACCAAAGCACGTCGTGCGGCATGGCCACGAGGCGCGTATCCCGTGCCGCCAGCACCAGCGCCGAGGCCACCTTGCCGTCGAGCAGCGACATTTCGCCGACGCAATCTCCGGCGGTGAAGACCGCATGTTCGGGCAAGTCGCGATCCGTCAGATAGACGCGCAATTCGCCGTCGAGAATCAGGTACAGGTGGCTGTTGGGCGCGCCGGGTTCCAGCAGGTGCTCGCCGCGCGCCAAATCCAGGCGATGACAACTCTCGAACAAGTGCTCCACGCTTTCGAGGCTGACGTTGGCGAACAACTTGGCTTGTGCAAGTTGCTGGCGGTCTTCGCTTTTAATCATGGTGGCACCCGGCTTCCTCGGTCTTCGACATGGACAGCATAAAGTAAAACGCCGAAGGGATCACTTTTCATCGAAGCTGTAACCCAGTTCCGCCACCCCGCGCCGGATCGCCGCCATGGCTTGCGGCACTTGTTCCGGCGCGCCGCGCACGCCCAGCTCGATGTGACGCTGAACTTCCGCCGAGCCGAGGAAGGACAGGCTGAACACCTTGACGCCGGGGAAATCCGCCTCGACGCCCCGCATGAGATGGATCAGCGCGCCCTCGACGCCCTTCCAGACCAGGATGGCCGCTTCGGCGCCGGTGTTCGCGTTGAAGCGTTCGCGGTAGTAATGGTCGAGCACCCACTCCACCATCGGCCAGGCCATTTGCGGAAAGCCCGGCACGAAATGATGATGGCCCAGCGAAAATCCGGGGATGCGGTTGTATGGATTTGGAATGATGCGGCTGCCCGCCGGCAAGTTGCCCATGGCCAGTTGCAGATCGGTCAGCTCGAACCCGCTTTCGGCGAAACGCGCCCGGATCTCGCGTTCGGCATCGGGGTGCAGCAGCAGCTCGACGCCGGCGGCTGCGGCTGCGGCCTGTCGCGTGTGATCGTCCGGCGTATTGCCGATGCCGCCAAAGCTGAAGACGATGTCATCACCGGCCAGCGTACGGCGCAAGGTCTCCGTCAGGCGTTGCCGATCGTCGCCGATGTACAGCGCCCAATCCAGCACCAGGCCGCGCGCCGCGAGAATCTCCAGCAGTCTGGGGAAATGCTTGTCGGAACGCTTGCCCAGCGTGATCTCGTCGCCGATGATGATGGCGCCGATGCCCGCCCGCGTTTCGTTCATAGCTCTATCCCTCCTTGCCGCCGCTGCCGCCGCAACGCCGCCAGGCCGAGATGGACGAAGACCAGCGCGGTGAGTGCCGGCGCCAGCAGATTGACCAGCGGCACATGCGCCGCCGCCGCCGCGCCGAGGCCGGCAAAATGGAAGCGGCCACGGTTTTCGCGCAGCAGACTCTGCATCTCGTTGCGCGTCGCGTGCTCGGCGAGGGCGTCGAAACGGAAGGTGCGCTGATTGAACCAGGCGCCCCACAACAAGGGCAACACCAGCAGCGCGCCCGGTATCAGCAGCAGCGGCAGCATGAAGAGACAGCCGACGACAAAGATCGCGCCCGATCCCAGCGTATTGCCCAGACTGCCCCAGAATGCGTTCTCGCCATGACGCCCCAGATCCGGATAGTCGCGCGCCGCCACCAGATTGACCAGATTCGGCAGGGCGAACACCGCCACCAGGACAATCGCGGTGAAATACACCAGCGAGGCGAAGGCCGCCAGCAACAGGAACACCGCAGCCCAGTGTCCCACCCATTCCCAGCCCGACCACGGCAGTCCCGGCAACATGCCCACCACGCGCGCCATCAGCGCCACGCCCTGCGCCCACACCGCCACCGCCACGGCGGCCCACAACACCAGCGCCGCCAGCGGCGGCCATAGCGCCTGCCACAACACGTCGGCCCGCGTCAGGTCGCGCAGCGATTTGGTGAAGGCGGCAAATACCTCAAGCATCGCTATCCGTCATTTGTGTACCTCATTTATGTAACCTCGTATCCCACATCTTCTGCAAGCGCTTCACCGAAACCGGCGACGAGGTTTTCAGTTCCTGCGCGAACAGCGCGACGCGCAGCTCTTCGAGCAGCCAGCGGAATTCATCGAGAAACGCATCGCCCTGCTGGCCGGATTTAAGCATGACATTGCGTTCGCGCTCCCACGGCTTGCCCAGCGCCTGCCAGTCTGCCATCAGGCGGGCGTCGCGCGCCGGATCGCTGCGCGCTTTTTCCAGGCGCAGGCTGATGGCCTTGAGGTAACGCGGATAGTGTTGCAGCCGCTCGAAGGGCGTGCTGGCGATAAACCTTTTTGGCATCAGTTCGGCAAGCTGCGCGGTGATGTCGGCGCAGGTCTGCGGAAAGGCTTTTTGTATGGCGGCGAGTTTCTTCGCCAGCACCGCATGTTCGGCCAGGAGCGTGCCGAGCAGGCGCAGGATTTCCTGCGCCACCAGCAGAACCCGACCGCGGGCCGCGTCGCGCCGTGTCGCGAACGCCGACTCTTCGGTGGGCAGCGGGTCCATCAGGCAGGTGCGCTCCAGCGTCACGGCGATCAACTGCTCCTTGAGTTCCTTCTCCGTGCCCAGCGCAACGAATTGCAACGCGAGTTCGCGCAGGCCGGGCAGCTTTTCGATGGCCTTGACCTGGGCCGCCAGTTGCAGTGCGAACAAGCGCGCCATGCCGCGTCTGTGTTCGGTACGCGCCTTTTCTTCGGTATCGAAAGCGGTCAGGCGCACGCTCTCGCCCATGTCGACCAGCGCGGGAAACCCCACCGTGGTGCCAGCGCCGACTTTTACTTCCATGAGTTCGGGCAAGGCGCCGAAGGTCCATGTGGTGAGGCCCGACAAGTCACCGACGCCCGCTTCGTGGCTCACTTCGGCATTGGCGTAGGCCTGCTCGACGCGGTCGCGATACTCGGCGCGCAGTTCGGCGAGATTGCGCGAAATGGCCAGCGTGCCGCCGTGTTCGTCGGTCAGGCGAAAGTTCATGAACAGATGCGGTCGCAGCTCGCCACTGCGGAAAGCGTCAAGCGGCAGCTTCATCGCCAGATGCTCCTCGGCGGCTCGCGTCAGGGCGCGCACCAGCGGTTCGTCATAGTCGTGTTCGGACTCGCAGAAGTCGCCGGCGAACTCGTCGAGCGGTTGCAGGCGATGGCGATACTTCTGTTGCAGGGTCTTCAGCAGCGCGAGAATTTTTTCCTTGAGCAGCCCCGGCACCAGCCATTCGCAACGATTCGCCGGCAACTGGTTGAGCGCGGGCAGCGGCAGAATCAGCGTCACGCCGTCGTCCGCCGCGCCGGGATCGTGGTGATAGCTCAGCTTGAAGCTCTGGCCGCGATGCGTCAGCGCCGGCGGGAAGGCGTCGGTGGTGATGCCCGCCGCCTCGTGGCGCATCAACTGTTCCTTCTCCAGGCAGAGCAGCTTGGGGTTGGCCGCCTCGGCTTCGCGCCGCCAGTGGTCGAAGGCCGCCAGCGTGATGATGCCGGCGGGCAACTTGTCGTCGTAGAAGGCGTAAATCAATTCGTCATCGACCAGCACGTCGGGCCGCCGCGACTTGTGTTCCAGCGCCTGGATTTCCTTCATGAGTTTGGCATTGTGCTGGAAGAAGCGCCACTTGCGCACCCAGTCCTCGCCCACCTGGCCTTCGACCAGCGCCTCGCGGATCAGGATTTCGCGCGCCAGCTTCGCATCGCTCGGCCCGTAATGCACGCGCCGCTTGGCGTGCAGCATCAAGCCGTGCAGGGTAACGCGTTCCCAGGCCACGACCTGCCCCGGCCCCTTCTCCCAATGCGGTTCATAGATGTGGCTACGGATCAGATGGCTGCCGACCTGCTCCAGCCACTCCGGCTCGATTTTCGCGATGCAGCGGGCAAACAAGCGCGAGGTTTCCACCAGTTCGGCGGCGACGATCCAGCGCCCGGCCTTCTTCAGCAGCGACGATCCGGGATGGATGAAAAAGCGAATGCCGCGTGCGCCGAGATAATTCTTGTCCTCTTCGCTGATGAGGCCGATGTGGCCGAGCAGGCCGGTCAGCAGCGCTTTGTGGATGGCTTCATACGAGGCGGCAAGCTGGTTCTCTTTCCAGCCGTGCTCGTGGCACACGGTCATCAACTGCGCATGCACGTCGCGCCACTCGCGCACGCGCAGCCACGACAGGAAATTCTGCCGGCACCACTGGCGCTGCTTGTTGGTCGTCTCGTGCTTCCACACCTCGTCGGCGGCGTGCCAGAGCTTAAGATACGACAGGAATTCCGACTTCTCGTCCTTCCATTTGGCATGGGCCTGATCGGCGGTCGCCGCGTGCTCCTGCGGTCGGTCGCGAGGGTCCTGGGTGCCCAGCGCGGCGGCGATGACCAGCATTTCCCTGAGGCAGCCGTGCTCCCGTGCCGCGAGGATCATGCGGCCGATTTTCGGATCGAGCGGCAGCTTCGCCAGTTCGACGCCGACCTTGGTCAGTTGCTTGTTCGCCTCGTCGAGCGCGCCGAGCTCGGCGAGCAGGTTATAACCGTCGGCAATCATGCGCGGCGCTGGCGCTTCGAGGAAGGGGAAGTCCTCGACATCGCCCAGGCGCAAGGATTTCATGCGCAGGATCACGCCGGCCAGGCTGGAACGCAGGATTTCGGGTTCGGTGTAGGCGTCGCGCTTGTTGAAATCCTCTTCGTCATAGAGCCGGAAACAGATGCCGGCCGACACCCGCCCGCAGCGCCCGGCGCGCTGGCTGGCCGCCGCGCGCGAAATCGGCTCGACCTGCAATTGCTCGACCTTGTTGCGATGCGAGTAACGCTTGACGCGCGCCAGCCCCGAGTCGATCACATAGCGGATGCCGGGCACCGTCAGCGAGGTCTCGGCGACATTGGTCGCCAACACCACGCGGCGGCCCTGATGGCCGGAAAACACCCGCGCCTGCTCCACCGCCGACTGGCGGGCGAACAGCGACAGCACTTCGAGACCAGGAGGGTGGTGTTTGCGTAGCGCCTCAGCGGCCTCGCGTATCTCGCGCTCGCCGGGCAGGAACACCAGCACATCGCCCGCCCCTTCGCGATGCGCCTCGGATACGGCATCGACAATCGCCTCGTTGAGGTCGCCGTCCTTCTTCTCCTGCCAGGGACGGTAGCGCGTTTCGATGGGATACAGCCGCCCCGAAACCTCGATCACCGGCGCGCCGTTAAAGTGTTTGCTGAAGCGCTCGGCATCGAGCGTGGCCGAGGTCACGATGACTTTGAGATCACGCCGTCTCGCCAGCACCGACTTTAGATAGCCGAGCAGGAAGTCGATGTTCAGGCTGCGCTCGTGCGCCTCGTCGATCAAAATCGTGTCGTACTGGCGCAGCAATGGATCGGTCTGCGTTTCCGCCAGCAGGATGCCGTCGGTCATCAGCTTGATGTAGGAATTCGACGTGACCTTGTCGGTGAAGCGAATCTTGAAGCCGACATGACGGCCAAGTTCCGACTTCAGTTCCTGCGCGATGCGCGTCGCCGTGGCGCGCGCGGCGATGCGCCGAGGCTGGGTGTGGCCGATCAGGCCGTTGAGGCCGCGACCGATTTCAAGGCAGATCTTCGGCAGTTGCGTGGTCTTGCCGGAGCCGGTCTCGCCGCAGACCACCACCACCTGATGCTGCTGTATCGCCTCGGCAATCTCGCCACGGCGCGCATTGATGGGCAGCGCATCGTCATAGAACAGCGCGGGCCGCGCCGCCCGCCGCGCGACAGGGTCGAACTTCATCGCTCGGTGCGCGTCTTCGACAGCCTCGACAAAGGCAAGAACAAGCACAGCGCATCGTCCAGCGTCGGCTCGAAATGCAGGCGTCGGTAAAATTCAGCCGCTTGGGCGTCTTTGGCATCCACCACTACGGCATACAAGCCGACGCGCTCGGCAAATTCCAATGCCAGATGGAGCGCAAACGCCAGCAAATCCCGGCCAATCCCCTTGCCCTGCGCTCGCTTGTCTACCGCCAAGCGTCCGATGCGCAACATGGGCGCCGGATGACGCGGCAGCTTAAGTTGCAAAGGCAGCGCTTGCGCCTCTACTTGTCCGACGCTGACAGTCACGAAACCGATGACATCCATTCCGTTGTCGGCCAGCACCACGTAAGTCTTGCCAAACCCGCGACGTTGTTGCTGACCTGCCTGACGACGCAGAAAATCGTTCAGTGCAGCGTTGCCGCAGTCGAAGTCCTCACGTCCATGCCGCGCCTCGAGCAACTCAATGCGGGACACCATTTATCGGCGCGCCATCAATGCGCGCAGCGCCTCGTTAGGCTCCGACGGCTGTTCGCAAACCGCCACGAAAGCATCAAAGGCCTTCTGGGAAAGAACCAAAGTGTCGTTATCGGCCACCACCCGCCGCGCCGCCTCATAAGCGTTTTGCAACATGAAGCCGGACACGGTGGTGCCCATCAGCGCGGCGGCGCGCTCGATCAGGGCTTTCGCCTCGGGACTGGTGCGCAGGTTGATGCGGGCGGATTCGGGAGCGTGGATAGTAGCGGACATGGTTGGTGTCTCCAGAAACTTGACGGACCATTGTACGTCAATTTGCCACATCGTGATGTAGTTGGGGACACGCGGAGCTTGAGGAACGCCTCGAAGAGTTGCCGCTCCAGCCGGTAGAATCGCAGCTTCGCCGCAAAGGCCGATCACCAAAGCCCAGCCATCATGGCCGACACCGAAAAGCCGTCCAATTTCATCCGCCACATCATCGACGCCGACCTCAAAGCCGGCAAATACGCGTCGCGCCACTGGAGCGGCAAGCCCGGCCCGGCGGCGCAGCAGAAAGTCGGCGCTGGCGATACGGCGAAAATAAGAACCCGCTTCCCGCCGGAGCCGAACGGCTACCTGCACTTCGGCCATGCCAAGTCGATCTGCCTGAATTTCGGCCTGGCGCTGGATTATCACGGCGTCTGCCACCTGCGCTTCGACGACACCAACCCGGAAAAGGAAGAGCAGGAATATGTCGATTCGATCATCGACGCGGTGCGCTGGCTGGGCTTCGACTGGGGGAGCAACCAGTACCTGGCCTCCGACTACTTCCAGTGGATGTACGACTTCGCCGAGAAGCTGATCGAGGCCGGCCACGCCTACGTCGATTCGCAAACTCCCGACGAGATGCGCGCCAGCCGAGGCACCCTGACCGAAGCCGGACGCAACTCGCCTTTTCGTTCGCGCGCACCGGCGGAGAATCTCGACCTGTTCCGCTCTATGCGCGCCGGCGAATTCGCCGACGGCACGCACATCCTGCGGGCGAAGATCGACATGTCCTCGGGCAACATCAACCTGCGCGACCCGGCGATCTACCGCATCCGCCACGTCACGCATCACAACACCGGCGATGCCTGGTGCATCTACCCGATGTACACCTACGCCCATCCCATCGAGGACGCGCTGGAGAACATCACTCATTCCATCTGCACCCTCGAATTCGAGGACCAGCGACCGTTCTACGACTGGCTGCTGGCGCGGCTGGCCGAACTCGGCTGCGTCAATACCCCCGTGCCGCAGCAGATCGAATTCGCCCGGCTCAATCTGTCCTATGTCGTGCTCTCCAAGCGCAAGCTGATCCAGTTGGTCGAGGAAGGACACGTCAGCGGCTGGGACGATCCGCGCCTGCCGACGCTGGTCGGCGCGCGCCGTCGCGGCTACACGCCGGAGGGCTTCCGCCATTTCGCCGAAATGATCGGCGTCACCAAATCCGATTCATGGATCGACATCAGCGTGCTGGAAGATTGCCAGCGCGAACACCTGAACGAAACCGCGCCGCGCCGCATCGCCGTGCTCGACCCGGTCAAGCTGGTCATCGACAACTACCCGGAAGGGCAGGAAGAGGAATGCCTCGCCCCCAACCACCCGCAAAACCCCGAGTGGGGCAAGCGTCCCGTGCCGTTTTCACGGGAGCTGTGGATCGAGCGCGAGGACTTCATGGAAGCGCCGTCCAAGGGCTATTTCCGCCTCTTCCCCGGCAACACCGTGCGCCTGCGCTACGGCTTCGTCGTCAAGTGCACCGGCTGCGACAAGGATGCCGACGGCAACATCACGGCCGTGCATTGCGAGTACATGGCCGACTCGAAGTCGGGCACGCCGGGCGCGGACGCTTACAAGGTCAAGGGCAACATCCACTGGGTCTCGGCGCGCCACGCCTATCCCGCCGAGGTAAGGCTGTACGACCGTCTGTTCGCCGTCGAAGCGCCGGGCGAGGGCGGTCGCGACTTCACCACCGACATCAACCCGAACTCGCTGCGGGTCATCGCCGCACAGCTTGAAGCGGCACTGAAAGACGCTGCCGCCGATGACCGCTTCCAGTTCGAGCGCCATGGCTATTTCGTCGCCGACCGCATCGATTCGCGCCCCGGCGCGCCGGTGTTCAACCGCGCCGTGACGCTGCGGGACTCCTGGAGCAAGAAGTAAAGTTCACTGAACAGCTCAACCGCTGGCGGTAGTCGCGGCGAAAGACGTTACCCTCTTTATTACCCTCATTTGAGGGTAATTACCCTTACTTCGATTTCCGCTGACCGCAGGCATGACGCTTGACGTCATATAACGTATAGCGTTATAGTTTGCCATGATTCTGGATTTCAAATGCGCGGAGACGGAAGGCATCTGGCACGGTCGGGTATCCCGCCGTCTCCCCGGCGAAATTCAGAACATTGCCCGCCGCAAGCTGCGCATGCTGAACAATGCCGCCGCGCTCGCCGATCTGCGCATTCCCCCAGCCAACCGGCTCGAAGCGCTCAAAGGCAACCGCCGCAGCCAGCACAGCATTCGCATCAATGACCAGTGGCGCATTTGTTTCGTCTGGAACGCCAATGGCGTGACGGCGGTTGAAATTGTCGATTACCACTGACGGAGGACCGTCATGAAGAAACTGCCCAACATCCACCCCGGCGAAGTGCTGCTGGAGGAATTCCTGCTGCCGATGAACATCAGCCAGAACGCGCTGGCCCGCGCCATCGGCGTACCGCCGCGCCGCATCAACGAAATCGTCCTCGGCAAGCGCGCGATCACCGCCGATACCGCCCTGCGCCTGGCCAAGACCTTCGGTACCTCGGAATCTTTCTGGATGGGCTTGCAGGCGGATTACGATCTGGAGCAAGCCCGCTCGGGAATGGCGACTATGCTTGATCAGGTTCAGCGACTGGCGGCGTAGCAAGTCATTAATCTCATTTCGAGGCAATTCACCCCACTTACCGAACAAGACCCGGTGGTTTGCCTGATCTGACGGAGAAGCCGGTCCCGCCCTATTTGTGGCAAAGGTATTCGGAGAGAACGGCATACATGCCGGTCAGTCTGGTGTCGCCCTGAGTCCGATAACGGGTCTCACGTTCCGCCGCAAATTTCTTTGCCCTTTCAAGGCATTTCCAATAGACCTCCCCCATCAGCTGCTCCAACCATTGGGAATGGAGATCAAGCATTACTACACCCTTCGAATCCTTGCGGACCAGAGTCTTGCACAGGTTTGCATACTTCCAATTCAGTACGTTTTCTGGGATCCCCGGCACCACAGGCGCATCGAAGTCAATGTACGCATATAGCTTTTCCCCCAAGACCACGCGAGGCCAGTCTGCTTGTTTTTCTTCCAGTAGCAGGGCTCGGTAAGTTGCCGGTCCAAAGATTTCACCCGATGTCACGTCTGCAGCCAAGCCAATCTCGATTCCGCCCCGCGCCGGAACTTCCCGCGCCAGGGAATACAACTGGGCAGCCGCCGTGGCTACCAGAATCGTCCAAACAGACTCCAAAGGAACTTTCCGATTCCCCGTTGCCAGGGAAGCATGAATGATGACGGTATCGGAAAAGCTATGAATCTCTATTGGATTACCCTTTAGGGAGTCGCGTAAAGGACGTTGAGCCTCAGGGCAGCACAAGTCATTCTCAGTTTCGACCTCAAGGCACGCCCGCCGTGTCGTCTCGAAGTCGCCTCGAAACTTCCGCACATTCTGGAGGGCCTCGCCCAGACGCTGACACTGTTCTTCCGGTGTTTCTCCAGCCTCAATGTAGGCGATCCGGTCTTTCGTCCCCAGAAGATCGATAAAGCCAGCGATGCTGTAATGACATACTCCGGCAGAATCCTGCGCATTTTCCATCTGCATCATCCAGTCATAGAAATAAGCATCGCAAGCCAGCGGGTTTCCCTCCGCTCATTCCGCACCGTACCTGCTCCTTCGCTTGAGGGTTCGGGAATAGGTGTTTGCTCATGCCCGCATTCTCACGCCGCCGCGATGGTGTCGGCAACCCCGCTCACCACCAGTTCCCGCGTCGCCCGCGTCATCGCCACGTAGAGCAGCTTCGCTTCCTCGGGCGGGCGCTCCTCCCCCTCGGCCAACTGCTCCACGCCCGCCACGGCGACCAGCGGGAATTCCAAGCCCTTGCAGGAGTGCATGGTGACGGCGAGCACGGCATCCTCGTCCGGCGCGAAGGTCGCATCCTTGAAGTAGGTCACCGGCACGCCGAAGCCGCGCAGCGTCGCCAGCACCGCCTTGCCTACCGGGTTGTAGTGGCGGTAGATCACCGCCATGTCGCGCCAGGGTGTGCCGTTGCGATGGGCGTCCTTCAGGCGCTGGACGATGAACTCGGCCTCGTCGCGCAGCGTCGGCAGCTTGACCACCTGCGGCGGCGGGCCGGCGCGGCCGGCGGATTGGGGGCGGATCAGCGGCACGCCGTCGTCGTCGGCGTCCTGCGCCTTGAGGATGCCTTGCGCCACGTCGCGGGCGAAGCGCAGGATTTCGTCGGTGTTGCGGTAATTCACCTTGAGTATCGTGGTGCGCCCCTGGGCCTGGATGCCGACCCGCTTGAAGCTGAACTTCTTGCGCCTGGCATCGCCGTAGATCGACTGCGCATCGTCGTAGAGCACCAGCAGGCTGTTGGTTTTCGGGTCCACCATCTGCACCACGAGCTTGAACCACTCGGGTTTGAAGTCGTGGCCTTCGTCAATCAGGATGGCGTCGTACTGGGCGGCGGGGATGAGGCCACGCTCGACACCGCGGATCACGCGCCCCACCATGTCGTCGGAGAAGGCGTCTTTATCATCGCTGGCGGCGGGAAGACCGGCGTTGTAGGCGACGAGCTGGGCGCGGCACCATTGATGGAAATGGTGGGTGTGCACCTTTGCGTCCAGCCCCTTGTCGGCCATGCTGCGCGCCAGCCGCCGGGCCAGGGACTTGTTGTAGCAGAGCACCAGGATGGGCTTGGTGGCGCCCCGCGCCAGATACTCGGCGCGATAGCCGAGGATCAGCGTCTTGCCCGAACCGGCGACGCCATGAATCACGCGATGGCCTTCGCCGAGGCTGCGGGCAAGCTGCTCCTGATGCAGGTCCATGACTTGCATCAGGTCCATGCCATCGGCTTCGCCGTCCGCTGCGAACAGCGTTCCCTGGCGCGACGGGATGCGCACTTCGGGGAACAGGTGCCAGCGCAGACGGTCGATCTGCGGCAGGCTCAATGCGCTCCGGAAGCGCACGCTGAACATCTCCCACAGGCGGCGCTGAAACTCCTCGGCGTCCACGCTCTCCAGCATTTCGTCCCGACAGATCACCCGCTGCGGCGGCATCACGTCACCCAGCCCGCCTTCGTCGAACATCTTGCGCGTGATGTTGGTCAGCACCACGCCATAGCTCCAGGGAAAGCGCAGCCTGCCGGCTTCGCGCCCGGAGGAGAAAACCAGTTGCGGGTCTTTTTCCAGCGCGCCGGCCAGCGCCTGGGCGTAATGCCGGGCCTGCTCCAGCGGGTTGAGCACGGTCTTGGACTTGCCGTCGGCGTGGATCACGGCGTTGTCGGGGTTGATCGTAATGACGGTGTCGCGCCGCCAGTCCTTGACTTCCAGCACCAACAATCCCCGGTGCGGATGCAGGACGATGAAGTCCGGATGCCGCGTGCTGGACCCGACCGGAACGTTGTACCAGCACAGGTAATCGTCTTCCAGCTTGGCTTCCAGGCGTTCGGCGAAACGCCGTTCGCCACCGGTGTCGAAGGTGCAACTGCCTATGCCGGGAATCAGTATTGCCATGCCTCGCCTTTCTTGACAGGCGACAATTCTCACACGGCTCAGGCAATCGCGGTGGCGATCTCCACCGCATGATCGGCCAGCGCCAGACAGGCGGTCAGCCCCGGCGATTCGATGCCATACAGGCAGACCAGTCCATTGACGCCGTGTTCGGTCGGGCCGGAGACGATGAAGTCGCGGGCGGCTTCGCCCGGCCCATTTAGTTTCGGTCGGATGCCGGCGTAGGCCGGGAGCAGCGCGCCATCGGCAAGCCGAGGCCAGTAGCGGCGCACCTCGGCGTAGAAAGCCTCGGCGCGCTCGGGAGCGACCGTGTAGTCGATGTCGTCGATCCATTCCACGTCGGGACCGAAACGCGCCTGGCCGCCGAGATCGAGCGTGAGATGCACGCCGAGTCCGGCGGCTTCCGGCACCGGATAAATCAGCCGCGAAAAGGGCGCGCGACCGGCCAGTGCGTAGTAGTTGCCCTTGGCATAGTGGAGCGGCGGCACGGCGGTCGCGGGCAGGCGGTACAGGCGGCGGGCGAAATTCTGGGCGCCGAGCCCGGCGCAATTCACCACGGTGCCGGCGCGAATCCGCATCGATTGGTCGGGGCCAAGGCCGACATCGAGAACGATGCCGTCGTCGTCGATCTCGCCGCCCAGCACCGGACTCTGCAAGGCCAGCACGGCGCCGGCGCGCTCCGCGTCGCCGAGCAGCGACAGCATCAGGGCGTGGCTATCGACAATGCCGGTCGAGGGCGACAGCAGCGCGGCGCGGCATTCGAGCGCGGGCTCAAGGCGGCGGGCTTCATCGCGCGACAAAAGCCGCAGGTCGTCGACGCCGTTGGCGGCGGCGGCAGCGGCGATGCGGTCAAGCTGTGCCCGTTGCGCTTCGTTGCCGGCGACGATCAGCTTGCCGCAGCGGCGGTGGGCGATGCCGCGTTCGCCACAGTAGGCGTACAGCATGGCGCGGCCAGCGACGCATAAGCTGGCCTTGAGCGAGCCGGCGGCATAGTAAATGCCGGCATGGATCACCTCGCTGTTGCGCGCACTGATGCCCGTGCCGAAAGCGCCTTCGGCTTCGAGAATCAGCACTTCGCGGCCCTGGGCGGCCAGTTTTCGCGCCACGGCCAGGCCGATGACGCCGGCGCCGATGACGGCGCAATCAATTTTTTCCATGAGCAACTTGTGGCAGAGTAAGCGAGGAAGCTTTGCCGCCAAGGATAACCGACGGGAGCCCGGTGATCGACAACGGGCTGCTATGCTTGGCGAACTGCGCAACGAACGCAGTGTTCATATTCCCGAACAGGAGATACCCCATGCTTGCCATACGCCACATATTCGCCGCCACCGGTGCTCACGATGCTTGACTGGTCGCGGATCGACACCGTCCTGCTGGACATGGACGGCACCCTGCTCGACCTGAATTTCGACAACCACTTCTGGCAGACCCATCTGCCGAAGCGCTACGCCGAGGCGCGCGGCCTGTCGCCCGAGGCCGGGCGCGAGGAACTGATGGCGCGCTACCACGGTCGCGCCGGGACGCTGGAATGGTACTCGGTGGATTTCTGGGAGACCGAGCTGGAGCTGGACATCATGCGCTTCAAGGAAGAAGTCGCGCACCTGATCGACATTCATCCGCATGTGCCGGCCTTCCTCGACGCGGTGCGCGCCAGCGGCCGGCGCGTGGTGCTGACGACCAACGCCCATCACAAAAGCGTAACGCTGAAAATGGCTCGCACCGGGCTGTCGCCGCGCTTCGATGCCATTGTCACTTCTCACGAGCTGGGCGCGGCAAAGGAGGAGCAGGCCTTCTGGCAGCGTCTCGCCGCCATCGAGCCCTTCGATCCGGCGCGCACGGTGCTGGTGGACGACAGCCTGTCGGTGCTGGACAGCGCCCGGCGCTACGGCATCGCGCAGCTTGTGGCGGTGAAGCGGCCGGATACGAAGCAGCCGGAAAAGCACACCGGCGACTATCCGGCCATTGACGACTTTTCACAATTGATACCACAATGACACCATAGCGGCAAAGCATGAACGACGGAAAGGCGAAGGTGGCCCATGACTGAAAGACTGGTCAAGCGTTTGCGTTCAATAGTCGGCGCTGGTGATACGGCGGTCGTCCGCCCGAAACGGCTCGACGAGTGGCGCCGGCAGTTGGCCGAGTGTGCCGAAGCCAGGGGCGGCGAAGTTTCGGCGCGGACGCGGGCGGCGGCTTTGGCGCTGACTTATCTCGAACTCGACGACACCGGGCGCCACGCCCTCCTGCGCCTGATCTCGCGCGAGTTCGGCCCGGCCCCGGCGCGCGTGGCGACGGCCCATGAGGCCTATCAGCTCGCGGCAGGCACGGCGCGGCAATGGGACGCGGAGGCGGAACTGCGCAAGGCTTTGCGTTCGGCGCGCATCCGCATCCTCACCCAGTTCAACGCCATCCCGCAGGGCGTCAAGTTTCTGGTCGATCTGCGCGCCGATCTGCTGCGCTACCTGGAAGAAGATGCCGAGCTGGCGCCGCTGGATCGCGAACTCGAATCGCGTCTCGCCGCCTGGTTCGATGTCGGCTTTCTCGAATTGCAGCGCATCACCTGGAATTCGCCGGCGGTGCTGCTGGAGAAGCTGATCGCCTACGAGGCGGTGCATGAAATCCGTTCCTGGGCCGACCTCAAGAACCGGCTCGATTCCGATCGTCGCCTCTACGCCTTTTTCCATCCGCGCATGCCGATGGAGCCCTTGATTTTCGTCGAGGTGGCGCTGACCGATCATCTGGCCGCCAGCGTGCAGGCCCTGCTCGACGAGAACGCGCCGGTGTTCGACGCGTGCCGCGCCGATACCGCAATTTTCTACTCGATTTCCAACACGCAGGCCGGCTTGCGCGGCGTGTCTTTTGGCAATTTTCTGCTCAAGCGCGTGATCGACGACTTGCAGCGCGACTTCCCCAAACTGCGGCACTTCGCCACCTTGTCGCCCCTGCCGGGGTTTGCCTCCTGGATCCGCAAGAATCCGCAGGCGCTGATCGACGCCGGACTCGAACTCGATGCCGTGCAGCTCGCCGCCGGCGACTGGGCGCAAAATGCAGTATCGGCGCGCAAGACCAACGCGGCGCTGGCGCAACTGGCGGCGCGTTACCTGACGCGGACAAAGAGCAGCCGTGGCGATGGCCGGCAGCCTTTGGACGCCGTCGCGCGGTTTCATCTGGGCAATGGCGCCCGCCTGGAACGCATCAATCCGCTGGGCGATGCGTCGCCAAAGGGCATGCAACAATCCTTCGGTGTCATGGTCAATTACCTGTATGACACCGACGAGCTGGAGGAGAACGTCGAGAATTTTGCCCGAGAGGGCATGATCGCCATGTCGGCCACCGTCAGGCGTCTGGCACGGTAAATGTAAACTCAAACGAGGAGACAAATCATGCGACGCGATTTTCTGAAAAACGCCCTTGCGGCGGCATTGATCATGAGTCTGGGCCTGAGCAGCGCACAGGTGGCGGCCCAGGCCAAGGTCATCAAGATCTCCCACCAGTTTCCCGGCGGCACCATCGACCAGGGCGACTTCCGCGACCGCATGGTGCGCAAGTTCGCCGCCGAAGTGGAGAAGAAAACCGGCGGCCAGCTCAAGTTCGAGATCTATCCCTCCGGGTCGCTGGTCAAGCCGGTCGAGCAATGGGGGGCGATGGCCAATGGCTCGCTCGACATGTCCCTGTATCCGCTGGCCTACGCCGGCGGACGGGTGCCGGAAGTCAACATCGGCCTGATGCCGGCGCTGGTGACCAGCTACGAACAGGGTTTGCGCTGGAAGGATGCGCCCATCGGCAAGGAGCTGACGCGCATCGTCGAGGAGAAGGGCGTCAAGATCATCACCTGGGTCTGGCAGGCCGGCGGCATCGCCTCCCGCGCCAAGCCGGTGATCAGCCCGGATGATGTCAAAGGCATGAAGTTCCGCGGCGGCAGCAAGGAGATGGAAATGATGCTCAAGGCCGCCGGCGCCTCGCCGACCAACATTCCCTCCAGCGAAATCTACAGCGCCATGCAGTCGGGCGTGCTGGACGCGGCGCTGACCTCCAGCACCTCGCTGATTTCATTCCGTCTGCATGAGCACGCCAAGCACGTCACCACCGCGCGGGACAAGACCTTCTGGTTCATGTTCGAACCGATCCTGATGTCCAAGGCGACTTTCGACAAGCTCACGCCGGAACAGCAGAAGATCGTGCTGGAAGTGGGCGCGAGTCTGGAAAAGTTCGGCATGGATTCGGCCAAGGTCGACGACCAGAAGCTGGCCGAGGTGTACAAACAGGCCGGCGACGGCGTGCACGACATGAACGAGGCGGCCTTCGCCAAGTGGCGCGACATCGCCCGCGCCTCGGCATGGAAGGACTTCGAGGAGAAGATTCCGAACGGCAAGAAGCTGCTCGACATGGCCGCTTCGGTCAAGTAACGCTCATGATCGCTGATGACCACCCGCTGATGATGAAACACGCGAAAGGCAAATTTATGGCCCGCCCCTCCCATCCTCCAATCGCAAACGTCGCATGCGACCTTCCCCTCGCGGGGAGGCTTCCAGTCAGCTCGCTTCGCTCGACTATCACCAGTCGCTCCGAACGAGTTGTTTCACGCTAAAGATGGCTCTGCGGCCCGTGTGGCGGGCGATTACAGGCGCGCTCGCCGCGCTCAACCTGTGGATGAGCTACGCGGCGGGCCTGCTGGTGGTGGCATCGGCGCTGATCCTCAGCGGTGAGGTGCTGGCCCGCTACCTCTTCAACTCGCCGAGCGACTGGGCGCTGGAGTTGTGCATTTACATGCTCATCGCCTCGACCTTCCTCGCGGCGTCCTACACGCTGGCCGCCAAGGCTCACGTCAACATCGATATCGTCGATGCGCTGCTTCCCGCCGGCATCAACCGCTGGCGGCTGCTGATTGCCGATCTCGGCGCTGCCGGCTTCTGCGGTTTCGTCGCGGTCAACGCCTGCCGGTTTGCCGCCGTGGCCTGGAACGAGGGCTGGGTGAGCAATTCGACCTGGGGCGCCAAGCTGTGGATTCCCTTCGGCTTCATCGCTATCGGCATGATCCTGCTGACCCTGCAATATCTGGTGCAGATCGTCGATGCCCGACTGGCGCCGATTCTGTCGGGAGGACGTCATGGGCGTGCTTGAAATCGGCTTGCTCTACCTCGGTGCGGCGCTGCTGCTGCTGTTCTCCGGCATGCCCATCGCTTTTGCGCTGGGCGGCGTGGCGCTGGCCTTCATGTATTTCTTCATGCCGGCGAGCAACCTGGAGAACATCGCGGAAACGCTGTACAGCGAGTTGAACAACTTCACCCTGCTGACCATTCCCTTGTTCATTCTGATGGGCGCGGCGATCGGCAAGACGCGGGCGGCGGCGGACCTTTACGAGGCGGCGCACCGCTGGCTCTACAAGCTGCCCGGCAGCCTCGGCGTGGCCAATGTCTTCGGCTGCGCGGTGTTCGCCGCCATGTGCGGTTCCAGTCCGGCCACCTGCGCCGCCATGGGCGGCATGGGCATCCCGGAAATGCGCAAGCGGGGTTATTCCAATGAACTGGCCACCGGCCTGATCGCCGCCGGCGGAACGCTCGGCATTTTGATTCCGCCGTCATTGACGCTGATCATCTACGGCATCATCACCGAGCAGTCGATCGGCAAGCTGTTCATTGCCGGCGTGATTCCCGGTATCCTGCTGGCAGTGCTGTTCGCCCTGTGGGTGATGATCGCCGCGTCGCGGGAAATCAAGGCGGCGCGCGCCGGACGGGCGGCGAGCGAATTGCTCAAGGTCGAATTGTTCACCTGGCGCCAGCGGCTGGCGACGCTGCCGCGGCTGTTGCCCTTCGCCCTGCTCATTGCCGTGGTGATGGTCGCGCTCTACGACGGCTGGGGCACGCCTTCCGAGGTGGCCGGCGTCGGCGCCGCCGGCTCGATTGCGCTGGTGGTGTTCATCTACGGCGTGTGGCGCTGGCGCGACTTCAAGGAAATCCTGCTCGGCACGGCGCGTGAATCCTGCATGATCATGATGATCATCGCCATGGCCTTCCTGTTCACCTACGTCATGAGCTACCTGCACATCACGCAAAGCATGGCGCAGTGGCTGGTCGGGCTGGAACTGTCGAAATGGGCCTACCTATTCTGGGTCAACGTGCTGCTGCTGGTTCTGGGCTGTTTCCTGCCGCCGGTGGCGATCATCCTGATGGTGACGCCGGTCATCATGCCGGGCATCCTGGCGGCGGGTTTCGATCCCATCTGGTTCGGCATCGTGCTCACTGTCAACATGGAAATGGGCCTGATCACGCCGCCGGTGGGGCTCAACTTGTTCGTCATCAACGGCATCGCGCCCGACGTCAGCTTCCAGCAGATCATGCGCGGCGTGATGCCGTTCATCCTCATCATGGGGCTCTACATCGTGCTGCTGGCGGCGTTCCCCGAGATCGTCATGTGGCTGCCGAACAATGTCCATTGAATCCAGAAATGATCGCTTCATGAACCGGAACCTGTATTCGCTGCTGGCCTCGCACTTTCCGCAAGACCCCGCCGCGCCGTGCATGATCCTGCCCGATGGCCGGGTGTGGAGCTACGGCGATATCGAGCGCGCCAGCAGTCGCATGGCCAAGCTGATCACGGCGCTGGGCCTCGAACCCGGCGACCGCGTCGCGGCGCAGGTGGAAAAGACGCCGGAGGCGCTGCTGCTGTATCTGGCGGCGATTCGCGCCGGCATGGTGTTTCTGCCGCTGAACCCGGCCTACCGGCGCCACGAGCTGGAATACTTTCTCAACGATGCCAAGCCCGGCCTGTTCGTCTGCCGACCGCAAATGCGCGCACTGGCCGACGAGCTGGCGGCGCAGACCGGCGTGCCGCACGTGCTGGAACTCGACGACGACGGCTGCGGTTCGCTGATCGATGCCGCCGCGCCGCAGGCGGACAACTTTGCCACCGTCGACAGAAGCGCGACGGACCTCGCCGCCATCCTTTACACCTCGGGCACCACCGGGCGCTCCAAGGGCGCCATGCTGAGCCACGGCAACCTCGCCCACAACGCCGCGACACTGCACGCCTACTGGCGCTTCCAGCCGGGCGACGTACTGCTGCACATGCTGCCGATATTTCATGTGCATGGCCTGTTCGTCGCCTGCCACACCACGCTGCTGAACGGCTCGGCGATGTTGTTCGAGCCGAAATTCGACGCCGCCCGCGCCATGGCGCTGTTGCCCGAGTCCACCGTGTTCATGGGCGTGCCCACCTACTATGTGCGTTTGCTGCTCGATCCCGCCTTTGGCCGCGACACCTGCCGCAACGTCCGCCTCTTCATTTCGGGTTCGGCACCGCTGCTGAAGGAAACCTTCGACGAGTTCAAGGTGAAAAGCGGGCACACGATACTGGAACGCTACGGCATGACCGAGGGCGGCATGTTCACGTCCAATCCCTACGAAGGCGAACGTCGCGGCGGCACGGTGGGCCATCCGCTGCCGGGCACGGCCATCAGAATAGTCGGCGTTGGCGGTACGCCGGTAAAGCCCGGCGTCATCGGCCAGATCCAGGTCAAGGGCGACAATGTCTTCGTCGGCTACTGGGGCATGCCGGAGAAGACCAAGGAGGAATTCACCGCCGACGGCTGGTTCAAGACCGGCGACATGGGCGCCCTGGACGCCGACGGCTACGTGACCATCAGCGGTCGTTCCAGGGATCTGGTGATCACCGGCGGCCTCAATGTGTACCCGAAGGAAATCGAGGAACTGATCGACGCCATGCCGGGGGTGGTCGAATCCGCGGTGATCGGCCTGCCGCATCCCGATTTCGGCGAAGCCGTCAGCGCCGTGGTGGTGCGCCAGAAGAGCCCGACCGGCGCCGCCTTGACCGAGGCGTTCATCATCAATGCGATCAAGGGCAAGCTGGCCAACTTCAAGGTGCCGAAGTGGGTGTATCTGGTCGATGAACTGCCGCGCAACGCGATGGGCAAGGTGCAGAAGAACATGTTGCGCCAGCACTATTCCCCGATGCGCCCGAAGTAGCACCGGCATGCCGAGTTTCCTGCAACAGTAGCTGGACCGACATTCTGGTCTTGCAGCACCTGTTCAACCGCCGCATTCCACTGCTCAAGTTCTTCCTCAAGCCGCAATTGATGTGGGTGCCGGTGATGGGCCCGGCCTGGTCGCCTTAAATTGCTGTTGCGGCGCAACAATTCTTCTTGACAAATCTTTTTTACCCGTTAGAATACCCAACTGTTGCAGTGTACTATTTTACGGCTTGAGCACGTCGTCAGAAGCCGGTGGTGCCCTTCGGTACCTTTGACACCGCACAGCGATTGCGCCCAATAGCGGTCGCCCTCGCCCTCCCCATCAATTTCAAATGCAGGCCCGTTTGCCGCGTTCATCGCAGTACTGATGTCGTACTGCCAACAGCAAAGGAGAAATTTTGTCGACAACACTCTCGCAACGATATTCGGTGGCGCGTCGCATCAGTGCCTTCCTCAACTACCTGCACCTCGATGCCGCAGTGGCCGGCCTGGCGCTGGTTTTCGTCATCGCCGCCGGCGTGGCCAACAACATCGGCGCCCTCCGCTCGATGGGCTCGTCCATCCCGAATCTTTCGGCATCCGCCGTAACGCGAACGCTGGCGCGGGACGCGGAACCAGCCGCCCAAGCGCCCCTCACGCCGGCCATGAGGGCTGCGCTCGATTACGTCGTCCAGCGCTACCGCGTCTCGGCCGAAGCGCTCCTGCCGATTTTTGAAGTTGCCCAGTCAGTTGGCCCCAAGCGGCATCTGGACCCCCTCCTGCTCATTGCCGTGATCAGCGTCGAATCCAGATTCAATCCTTTTTCCCAGAGCCCCATGGGCGCCCAGGGCCTGATGCAGATCATCCCCCGCTACCACCAGGACAAGGTGCCGAACGTGGCGGTCGAAATGCCATTTCTGGACCCCGTAACCAACGTCACGATCGGCGCCCATATCCTGCAAGAATCCATTCGACGGCAGGGCGGACTGGTCGAAGGCCTCCAGTATTACGCCGGCGCGCTGGACGACGATGAGCAGGCCTACGCCAACAAGGTGCTCGCCGAAAAACTCCGCCTCGAACAGGCGCCGCGCCGCAAGGACGGTGCAATCGGCTGAGGCCGGCATATGGACCTTGGGCAGGCGACTCGATTTGCCTGATTTGCGGCTGCGCCCGGAGCAACTCGCCGTAATTAAAGCGAATCGCCTTTCACTTCCTCAAAGAAGTGATGCATGACCTTTCAATCGCCGCTTCACCAGCGCCGACTTCTTGAAAAGGCCAGCCTGGACCGTACCCGCCGCAAACCTATGACGCGCGCCCGTGCTCGGCTTCCCATCCTTTGCAGGCAAGAGCAATGTAGCGCGGTACCGGTCGTGCACCGGTGCCATAGGCACTCATGGTTCGGATCGTCATGCCCAGCGCTTCGGCCGCCTGACTCAGCGTCAGTCCATAGCGGGCACGCCACTGGGCAAAGATGCGCGTGTTTTCATCGGGCGCATTTTGCGCCTGGGCATCGAGCCAGAGCGTATCGGCGCCGATCTGTATGTCGAGGGCAGGCCACTCCACAGCCCAACCCTCCCCATCGGTCAATGTGGCACCGGCAAAAGCCTTGGCATTGCGCAGTGGAGCCAGCCCAGGCGACTCCTCGAAGAGTGGCTTGAAATCAACAGTGAAGACGCTGCCATCAGTAAAGGTCAGCTTCAAACGGAATTTTGCCAAAGCCCTTACCGCGCCAAGACGTGGTCGTTTCATGGATGCCATTTTTGCCATTCCTCCATCAACGCGTTGCGGTGCGCGGACACCCAAGCCAGCACCTCCTCACGAAGGCCGCGTGATCACGTTCGCGAACTTCCAACCGGTACTTGTTGTTGCGAAATCGCTGCTTCGCCGTCATGTTGGTACACTATAGAAATGGTTTCCATTAGTCAATTGATCGCTCATCGCGAGCGGCGCAAAAACGCGCGATATTCAGGCGGCGTTTGCGGCAAGCGAATAGATTGAGCCGTCGTTATTGCTGGCCGACCCGTTGAGTAGACGGGCAGGAAAACCGGGCGGCCCCTTTAACGGGATGCCTGGGCATCGACATACGCGTCGATCAGCCGACGGATCATGCGCTGGTATTGAGTGTGATGCCTCGCGGCCTCCGACTTGAAGAACTCGATACTCTTCTTGCTCAGAGCCAGAGTCACTTTCACGCCTTCTTCGCGAAATGCCAATTCTGCCGGCGAGGGGAGGAAGTCGGGAACCACCTGAAGCTTGCCAAGGGGTTCATCGGTGTACCTGATTTTGGTTTTAGCGGAACCCGCATTACTTGTTTTTGCGCTCATGGATGACCTTTCCTTTGCGCCAATAACCGGCGCCGATGATTCGAATAACGGAGGCGCGGGAGAAGGAAACCCCGTGCTTTCCCTGGTTCTCGGCGTCCTTGTCGGGATCCCAATCAAAGCGAGTGTGTGCCATGGGCAAAGCCTACCACTCGGCAATACAAAACGCCATACGGTTATATGGGCGCACCAATGTTCAAGGCCATGGGTGCTGCGTGGCTATATTGCTAAGCCCCGTTAGAGCGACGGGGGAGGCGATTATTCGGGATCATCGCCGTCTCGCCAGCGTCGACTTTTGGAAGAAGGGAGCCTTTCAACTCTTGCCAATATGTCCACATTGACATACACTTGCCGCCATGAGTACGCAGCGTAAACCACTGGTCTGGCTGCATGGCGAAGTCAAAACGCCGCCTTTCTCCGCTGAAGCAAGAGTTGAAGCGGGGGTGCTGATGCGACGCCTGCAAGAGGGCATCACCCTATCGCTTCCGCATGCGAGACCAATGCCCGGTATCGGTCGAGGCTGTCATGAGCTGAGAATCCCCGACGAGAATCGCACCTGGCGCATCGTGTATTACGTGGATGCGCTGGCCATTGTCATTCTTGAGGTGTTTGCCAAAACGACAAGCCAGACGCCACAGGCTGTAATTGACGTTTGCAAGGCGAGACTGAAACGCTACAAATCGATTTAGCATGAGGACAACTGCGATGAAGACTACAAAATTGGAACGCCTGCAAGCCGCTGGCTGGAAAGTCGGCAATGCGGAGGAGTTTCTGGAGTTAAGTGATGAAGAGGCGCGCCTCGTCGCGCTCAAGCTCTCGCTGATTAGCGCGGTCAAAAAGTCACGAATCAAGAGTCGGCTCTCACAAACCGACCTGGCGCAACGCATGAAATCGAGTCAGTCCCGCATTGCGAAGATCGAAGCGGGCGATCCTTCGGTATCGCTGGATTTGATCGTGCGCGCGCTCATCGCGAGCGGCGCAAAAACGCGCGATATTCAGGCGGCGTTTACAACGACCGAATAGATTGAGCCGTCGTTATTATTGGCCGATGAATTTGAGGGACCGGCTTGCTTTTCACTTCCTCAAAGAAGTGATGCTCAGCCCTTCAATCGCCGTGTCGCCAGCGCCGACTTTTGGAAAAACCTAGCCTTACAGCGTGGCCCGACAGGGGCTTGCTAATAGGGAAATAATTGCTCTACAATGCCGCCATGGGAAAGCTATTTTCTGGCGAAGGCTGGATCATTGTCGTGCGGGGAAACGAACACCCGCCGATTCATGCCCACGTGCTGCATCCGGATGGCAAGGCGGCGGTGTATCTGTCAGGCAAGGTCGTCAATGCCGGGGTGCCGGTGAAAGTGTTGCGCGCCGCGCAGGCATGGATCGACGCGCATACCCAGGACGTTCGTCGCGAATGGGCGACGATGAACAATCCACGCAGGAGATGAGTGATGAAAGAGAAGAACGTCAACCGGCTGCAATCCGTCGCTGTCGAGGCGGGCATGGTCCTGACGGCCACTTACACCAGCGGCAATACGATCCGCGTCGATCTGAGCGATGTGGCGCGCCGGCTGGAAGCCTTTGCCCCGCTGGAATCGCGCCGCGAGTTTCGTCGCGCCGCCGTGGCCGACTTTGGCTGGGGCGTGGAATGGCCGTGCGGGGCCTCCCTGGATTCCGACCGCTTGCTGGAGATGGCGCTGGAACAGCAAGGACAGGTGGCGAATGTCGATTTCCGCCGCTGGCAGGATCGGCACCAACTGTCCCTCACGGACGCCGCCAAGGCGATTGGTCTGACCCGGCGTACGGTGAGCCAGTACCGCACCGGCGCGCGCCCCGTGCCGCGCACCGTAACGCTGGCGTGCAAAGGGTGGGAAATTGAACAGAGCCAACCGAAACGGGCTCGAGCTCGGATCGCCCGCGATACCGGCTCAAGTTCAGCTCAGGGCTAGCGTTCGGAGAGCCCTCGGTCTGCCTCGGGCGTGCCAAAACCGTGAAGCGTCAATTTGATTTCACTACGCGAATAGCCGTGGCATCGCTGGTTGTTCCCTGAAACCGGGATTTGCATTCATGGACAATGAGAACCCGCATCACCCGCCGTGTCGTCAGCGCCGACTTTCAACGGCTATGCCAATTCAATTCGACTCCGGCCATTTTTATTAACGAATGACTACCTATGTCATGTAGTTAGAGTATGATGCGCTCTGCGTTTCTTCTTTGGATAAACGAAATGGATAATGATAAATACTTGGCATTGCACATGCAAACTGCGGGGAACGATGCTGCGCCGGGCGTACTGCAAATGCTCAGAGATAGCAAATTGTCAGAGAGTTGCTATGCGTATAAGATACGAACAAAGACCGAAGCCAAGCTGATTGAAAAAGTTAGCCGAAAACGTCAAGACGACAAACCAGACTACTGCCTCGAACGCATTACTGATGTTGTCGGCCTTCGACTCGTTGCGCTGTTTCGGGCCGAAATGGCGGATCTTTTTGAGGGCGTATTGTCCGCAATCACTCACTCGAATGGCATTTACCCAAATCCATTTTCACAAGCTAACCCCGAGGAGGTGATAATTTACAAAGGGATGAACGCCTTCGATGAGATGGCTCCTCGTTTACGGGATATTGCCAGCAGGATTTGTCCTGGCATTCCAATAAAGGAGGAGCCCTCCAAGGAAGGCTACTCGAGCGTCCATTTGGTTGCCCGCCTAAATGTTAAGCCGGTGAGTGCTCCAAGTGCGGACTATAAGGTGCCCATAGAGATACAAATACGGTCGGTCTTCGAAGATGCTTGGGGTGAGATCGATCACAAGTTTGGGTATGTGAAGCGGACGGGGAAAGATGCCGGAAAACCAATAAACAATCCCGAGTTCGTACTGGCCCATCTTAAGGTACTGAAGCGTTTTTCAGATGCATGTATGGAGTATGCCGACGCCATACGAATCGAAGCTGTTGGTGTGCCTCCGTCGTTGGTGGCTACTAGAAGAGTTGTTTCGGTAGCGTCTGATCACCACATACTCGATAGGTTTAAGGTGTTAGATGTTGATGACGCAGCCATTAAGCGTTATAGCGACGCAAGGGATGTCAAGGACAAAGCAGCCCAATTGATGAGCACAAATGCGAGTGAGGGAAAGCAGCAGTATTTGAATGCCGCTGAGCTGTTCAGGGAACTTGCAGCTACGTTCGAGGCAGAAAAGAATGAGCCCTCAAGAACTACGGTAGGTGGAAGTTTGGTCTATTACTACACCCGGATGAATGAAGCGCTATGTCTGATGTCTACCAACGAGCGGGATCAGGTTGTTGCCGCTCAAGGTGTTTATCAAGGGCTTGATGGTGCTTTCCCGGAGTATCCGCTGTTAAAAATGCGCTATGGACAGGCCCTGGGGAAGCTTGGCCATCTTGATGAAGCGGTGTCAAAACTCCGCGAGGCAGGGATCGCCGCCGAGAGAATAGCGGCAGATTTCATTAACGCTCCGGCTAATGAGTGGCCGGATCGCTTGCCTTACACCGACTACGATCACATCGTTCGGAGTCAGCCAAAGCTGTTGGGCTACCACTTATGGTTGAAGATTCGGACGCTCGGAGATGATGCGGAAGAGTCTAAGAGATCTCTTTTTAAAGAGGCCTACGAGATTACAAGTAGGGGACTAATGGCTACGAAGCATGAGCCTAAGCAGGAATTATCCTTGCATAACAATCTCTTATACTATGCTTTAGGATGCGCAACTAGAGAGGGCTTAGCTGGGTCCAAGAATGGTAACGATGCCGAAAAGCTAAAGGTTTTCATTGTAGAGCACGTTAATTACATTGAGAAAAACGCCCCTGATCTCAGAGTGGTTGAAATTTCAACGGTAGACACTATGATGAAGGCGTACACGTTTCTTGGACGTAAGGAAGATGCAGCGAAAGCCGCGAAGATGCTGACCGAAAAATGTTTTAAAGGAAACGTGTCGGAACTTGATGCAAATGAAACTCTCAAATTGCTAGGTACTGCACATCGGGTTATGGAAGGTGCAGGTGTTGGGATGATTGATTGATGTATTGACGTTTCTTCATTCATGCCGTATTTTTCGCGTATATCAACGGGGGGCTAAACTATGTATGTACTGATTCCTGATGGCGATGGCTGAGAGTACGCTTTGGCAGCCTAAGAAAAACGGATGGCTCTGAGACGTAGTTGTAGAAGTGACAAAGCCCTGCGAAGTTGCAGGGCTTTTTGTTGTGAAGAATTAAATGGCCAAGCTCGGATTGACTTATCGCCTGAAGAGTCGGTGCTGGCGGGACGGCGAACTGAAAGCTAGCGGTGACTATTCGATTACCATGCGGCCCTCTGTGATGTCCAGACATTCAAAGTAGCCGATGCTGCACGGCTTTGTCGCTGAGCGCTCGGCGGAATGATCGGTTCGGCCACATGCCTAAGCGCCATGGGAATGACGTGCCACGTACTGACGAAGCACACCATCCATGCGCGACTGCCAGCCCTCCCCGGTGGACTTGAAGTAGGCAACGACCTCGGGGCTGTAACGCACCGATACAAGCAACTTCTTGTTTTCCGACTTTGGCCGCCCACGCAACGACCGCAACGGGACCATTGCCTTTAGCTGACTTGGCGTGAGCGGCTGTGCATCAGGATCGCTCTCGGCCG
>Ga0209211_10000908_pt1 | contig 58547 bp, 63 predicted proteins | sample RifGroA2_FD_183992 | JGI IMG/M metagenome (GOLD analysis project Ga0209211, IMG submission 183992) | Groundwater microbial communities from Rifle, Colorado, USA - Groundwater A2 (SPAdes) (version 2) | ecosystem: Environmental > Aquatic > Deep subsurface > Groundwater | place: Rifle, Colorado... | reverse complement strand
TACAGGCGACCGTATCGGTAACGTATTTCCTCCCCAAGAAAAAACAGGGACAAGGTTTTTGATTAATATGTGGCCTATTTGTTAATCTTACTTCACCATTATTCTTTAATCAACCTTCTTCTCAAGCGTAGCAACCGAAACATTTATATAATAATTCAGTATCTTTTATTATAAATTAGTACATATTGTTATAATTTGTAATAAGGTGATCGCATGGTTCAAGCAGTCGTAACGTTAGGAGAACATGAAGATAGAGTGCTTACTATTGTAAAAGGCAAGTTTGGGCTGAAAAATAAGTCCGAAGCAATCAATCTTGTTATAGAAAAATTTGAACAAGAACATCTCGAATCACGACTACGACCCGAGTATAAAGAAGAATTGCTCAAGATAGATGGGGGAAAGTTCAAGGCTTTTTCTCATATTGATGATTTGAGAAAGGAGATTGAGCGTGTATAGTGCCGAGAGAAGCGATAAACTCATTAAAATACTGCAAAAGCTCTTCAAAAAAGATCGCGTGCGGTATGAAGCAACGCTCAAAAAAATCGAAGAAGTGCTCCACTCCGAAAATCCACATCATTACAAAAATCTCAGTTACGATTTAAAAGAATTTAAAAGAGTTCATATCGATAGTCACTTTGTTTTGATTTTTAAAGTAGATGAGAACAGAAAAATGATTCGTTTCGAAGACTTACAGCACCATGACACGGCCTATGAACGTTAATTTTTGGATTTTAAACCCGCACCGATTTTTCTATAAAACTTTATAAACCTCAAACAACCCCAACAAGGAGATATCGAGGTGATGGATATTTCAGGGTTCAATACGCTACTGACGCGTATCGTGACAGCGTTTAATCCTACGCAGTACGACACTCTTGTAGCGCTGAAAAAGAGGCAGGCAATTCTTTACTTTATTCAGATGACTGCGCTGATCTTTGTCGTTGCGCTTCTCCTCATGATCCCCAACTTGTTCTCAGTTCCTGAAATGATCCACAACGAATTCAGCAAGTTTGAACGGCTTGAAATTGACGTCAACTACTCCCAGGTTGAACCGATCAATCTCCCGCAATACAATCCGGTGATCACGATTGACACCACGCCCTCACCTGAAAAAACGCTGAGCGGATTCCTCCTCATCACCGATCGTTCCTTGTATTACCGCCTGACACCGTTCACCAAAGGAGACCGTATTGCACTGGAAGAAGAAAATACCACGGGTATCGGAAATATTGTGGTTTCTCTCCTGATTCTTGCTTTGCCCACCCTCCTCGTTTTGACCTATCTCTACACGCTCCTGAAATATAGCATCATCATCTGTATTGTTGCTGTCGTGAGTTTTATTCTTGCCCGCGTTGCACGCTTTGGACTCGAACTGCCTCAAACATTCAAGATTGCCTTGTTTGCTTCGACTCCCATGATTACCCTTGCTCTGCTCACGAAACCCTATGTCCCCAGCTTAGGATATTTAGAATATTTAGTCTATCTGATTTTCTTTATTCTCGGATGCATTAAGATCGGCGACTTTGAAGAAGTTGCGAAACCGAAGGAGAGGGAGAGATAGAGAACGAAGAATGTGAGAGAAAGTAATTGCACACTAAAAAATACAAAAAAACGAAAATAAACGTTGAAGAGGAGTGATACTATGATGGATGCCATGAAGGTTCAACAAATAGGAAAACTTGCTGCTGATCTCGTATCGCATGGACAAGCACCGGATATTCAAACAGCCATGATGCAGGCAGAGTACATGCTGTCCAAGGATTCGCAGATTCCTTTGAATAATCAAGCGCAGATGTTTCAACAGGGAAATGGAAATTTGCAGGGAGTCAATCCTCAAACAGGTTTTTTGAATCCTGGACCATCACCTGGAGACTCGACTGATTATGCCTTAGAGATAAGAAGACTTCAACGCCAGCTTGAAGAAAGCAAGCGAACGGTTGTGGAACTGAAGAGCGCCGTTGCCTCAATAATGGGGAATATGGAACAGCTTGCTCAGAAGCTTATGAGGGTGGAAGAAAAACAAAAACCAGTGATGCTTGAAAGAACACCCGAAACAGGACAGACGCATCTCAAGCAAGAGACTGTAAAACCTAATCCACGCGTAGGAAACTGGAATCCGGGGGATGTTGCGATCGAAAACATCTTTTACTCAGGACCCAAATAGGCGGTGGGTTATGGGTAGTAGGGTGTCGGAATTCAACAGGAGAGAAATGTAACGAGGAACCATGGCAGGATACGAAGACTTTGTACACCTTGGTTATAAACCAAAACCAACCGATCTCTTAGTCAGTTTTCGCGTCCATGTTCCTTCTTGGGAAACGCCCAAGCGTTCTTTTGGCGCTGTTGCCTCAGAAAGTTCTGTCGGAACCTGGGCAAGCGTGGTTGCGCTCAAATACCTGCATGTGCAGGAAGTTGCTGGAAAAGTGTATGCAGTAAAGAAAGAAGGACAAAGTTATGCGATCAAGATTGCATATCCGCAGGATCATTTTGAAGCAGGGAATATGCCCCAGATTCTTGCCAGCATTGCAGGCAATGTCTTTGATATGAAAGCAGTCGCATCGCTACGGCTCGAAGACATTCGCTGGCCGAAAAAAATTGTCAAAAGCTTTCCAGGACCGCAGTATGGTATCGCTGGAATCAGAAACATCCTCAAAGTCAAGAAACGCCCGCTCATGCTAACCGTTCCGAAGCCGAAAGTTGGCATGACCACTACAGAACACTGCGAGATCGGAAGACAAATCTGGCTGGGCGGACTCGACTTATTGAAAGATGACGAGAATCTTACGAATCAAACATTCAACCCCTTCAAAAAACGCGTGGAAACTGCACTCAAGATCCGCGACCGCATCGAAAATCAGACAGGAGAAAAGAAGAGTTATCTGATCAATACAACAGCACCAACGTATAAAGAAATGGAACAGCGCGCAAAGTTTATTGCAGATCATGGTGGAGAGTATGCAATGATTGATATCATTACCAGTGGTTGGACTGCCCTCCACAGCCTCCGAGAACTTTGCAAAGATCTCAAGCTTGCCATCCACGCGCACCGCGCATTTCATGGAGCATTTACCCGTGTTCCTTTTCAAGGATTTTCTATGCTTGCAACAGCAGAGGTTGCAAGACTGCTGGGTGCAGATCAGCTTCACATCGGCACAGCAGGCGTTGGAAAAATGGTAGGATCAGCGCACGAAGTGCATGAAATTCAAGACCATATTGTCCAGCAGAACGTCAAACCCCATGGCAGTCATTGTCTTGGTGAAAATTGGGGAAATACGAAACCGATGTTCCCTGTTTCTTCAGGAGGACTGCATCCGATTCTTGTTCCTGATGTTCTCGAACGCATGGGAACCAACATCATGCTGCAGATTGGAGGGGGCATCCACGGACATCCCGGCGGAAGCTATGCAGGAGCACGTGCGATGCGGGAAGCAGTAGAAGCATATCTAGACGGAAAAACGATGGAAGAAGCTTCACAATCATGCAAAGAGTTGAGAGATGCATTAAAATTTTGGGGGCATACAAGACCGCGTTAAGGATGACCGTATAATCATTCACCGCATCGCAAGCATACCTTTTCCTGTAGGCACACCCGGATGGTTGGGAGGGGCATAGAGTTTCAAAAAAGTTAAGAGATCATGTGTGTACGCATCGTGCAAAGAACGCATGGACTCGCCATCCAGGGGTTTCTGAGAGACATTGCGGCCTTTCGCATCATCATATTCCGTGAGGGTGACCCAGCGTTTTTCAACATCGATAGACGCATATCTTGATCTGCCAGGTGGTCTGCTTGCAAAACCATCCGTAACCATGTCCAAGGTTCCGTCAATTCCAGCATCGTTATAAACGCGGTGAAGATGGGGATCTTTTTTGGGTTTGCTTTCGACACCAAACTGAAGCTTTTTTTGCCCGCCTGAAGCATCATAAAAGACATTGATTGAATATATCCTTATTTCCCCCGTAGGAAGCGTCGCTGAAATATCGAGACTATAATTTTTGCCGCCATTCAGATCTTTATGTAGTGTGCCGTAGGTTTCGAGAACATGCACGACTTCCTCAGCTTCTTTGCAAGGAACATACCCCCATCTGTGCAAGGTATTTGGATTTTTTAGGGGATCTGCAAGTGGTTGTGGTGCTGTTGCACAGCCGGCTACTAAAGCAGCTAAGCCAACGATGCCACGTCCCAACGTATGTACAAATTGTCTTCGCTCAGCATCCATGATCTTAACGGGTAAACAAGAAGTATAAAAACCTTGCGACTATGAGAGATAGATACTCAAGAAAACAACACAAAACCAAAAGATTTTTATATTACTGGTAACATATTAGACCACATGGTAGAAAAAACGACCAATATCAAGTTGGAAATAATCCGCCTCTTTAGATCAGACTATTTAGCAAAATTTCATGTTAGAGAAATGGCTCAATTAACTAAAAAAAGTCATGTGACGCTTTTGCCGCACCTTAAAGCATTAGAAAAAGACAAAATTCTCATCCCAAAGACTATTGGTAAAAACAAACAGCACTCATTAAATTTTGAAAATATCATCACAAAGAACTACCTCAATCTTTCAGAGACTGTTGAAACTACGGCATTTTTGGAAGACGTATTCCTTATTAAAAAAATTACTAAAGAAATTTTTAACTTAAATCTCACAGGAACCATAATAGTATTTGGCTCTTATACAAAAAAAACATTCCATGAAGATAGTGATATTGATCTTTTTTATCTCGGTCAGCTAACGGATAAAGAAATTCAAAATATTAAAAATATCGGCAAAACATATGGAAAAACCATTCATATTAAAAAATCAACATTAAAAAATTTTGAATTAGGACTAAGGAAAAAAGATCCTTTGGTCATAGAAATCGTTAAAAACCACATCATTCTGCAAAACCCTGAGCAATTTGTTAATGCTCTCTGGAGATATTACGATGAAAGAAGATAAAGATCCAAAAAGTCATGTCTCCTGGTGTTTCAAACAAAAAAGAGGTATCCAAGTAGAAGAACCCAATGATAATCTCTGCAAGGGGTACATTAAGAAAGCAAATCAGCACCATTAGGAATAAACTCAATAACGCCCATCCTACTTATGGTACGGCATTCCCTTATTGATCGTCATCGCACGATAGATCTGTTCGACTAAGAACAAGCGGATCATCTCGTGCGTAAAGGTCATGTGCGAAAATGAAAGTCTCAAGCTCGCTTTTTTCTTGACTTCGTCGCTCAAGCCATAGGTTCCGCCGATAATGAAAATAATATTCTGCTCGATTTCTTTCTGTTTGATCTGATCAGCAAGCCGGAGAGAATCCATCGTTGTTCCGTTTTCGTCCAGCACGATCACATACGGCTGTTTCACCGCAGGAATGTTCTCAAGAATTTTCATGATCTTCCTGCCTTCAAGTTCTTTAATGAGCTTGCGCGATGCTCCGTCTTCGCGTTCAATGACGCGTTCGGGATTGACTTCAATAATCTCAAGCCGAGTAAAACTTTGAATACGCTGAATAAAATCCTCAATCAGCGCTTTCAGATGCTGATCTTTGATCCAGCCGACGGTGATAAGTTTAATCATAGAGAAGCACAAAAGATACTGATATAAAAAGCTTCTTTGAAATTAATGCTGACAACTTTGATGCTAACGGCTTGCGATAACCGTTAAGCTTCCAAAGAACAATTCGACAACGTCGGGTCTAAACAATTTTGCTTGAAACCCTTGGTCATCATCAAATTCAGGTTTTTGCACTGCAACAACGGCTTCGTAATAGCGAGGACCGTGATGAGGGTATGATTCGGTTCCGCGAACTTCACGAAGTCCTACCGCAACATAGTCGTGAAGAGGAGGCTGACCCACATGATGTTCAAGATTCCGTTCAAGAACAAGGTACGCAGGATCGTCGCGTGCACCGGTTCCTGTTGCAGTAAGAAACGTTCTCCCATCTTGAAGATAATCTAAAGAAAAACTGCCGTCGCGCTGACGAAGAACCGTGAATTGTTCAGGGACTCCTCCGAGTGATTCAAAATCAAAGGTAAACCCTGATGCAGGAAGCCTAATGAGATGAGAGGAACGTCGTGGAGAATCCATTCTCCGTTCTGCAACACTTATATCAGTGGAGCCAGAACGGTAGTTGAGAACAATGCCAGGAAAAAGTTCAGTGGACCACACCCCATTCTGTTGCGATTCAAAAGGATGTGCACGAACATCAAAACGTTTCCCACGCTGCTGATCAACACTTTCAGCACGAACTGCAACGACTTGATAGGTTGTTTCATGAACATCACGTTTTTCTAAAACTGCAACTGCGGGATCATGGCGGGATCCGGTTCCCATTTCTAAAACAACATTCCAAAGATTCAATGTGGAGCTATCATATACAAATTGTTTTGTTTGCGTGTCCCAAGAAAGAGCAGTTGGTTCTTCACCAGTTTTTGGAATGCCGGTGACATTGCCGAGAGAAACGATACCACCACAGTCTGATGCTTGAAACATATAGGTGTTATGCTGGCCAACAAGATCGCCGAGATCTGTTTCATCCATCAGTTTATCAAAATCACGTCGAAGAATCGAAGCTTCTTTGCTTGCTCTGAAATCTGCTCCGTAAGAGATGTTGCAAGACTGAAGTCCATAAAGGATTCCTAAACCCGTGAGTACACCCAAGCCTCCGGCAGTAGCATAGTTTAGATTCTTATGCATAGCTTACCTCAACTCAGGAATTCCCAGATCAGCAACCAATGTTTTCGTGTGAATATAGTGTGCACGAACTTGTTCACCGTATTCTGCAAGCATGCTCTTGTCAATATTTAATGCTTCTTGTCCTGTTGATCTCGCAACATCCATATCACCTGCCTCTTTTGCAGTTTGAGCAATATGCAAAAGATGTCTGCTTAAGTGTGCATAGGTGTAATAGCGTGCATCAGCATCGCCTGTTTCTGCTTTTGCGCGTAATGCAGAAAGCACGGCAAAGCCTTCCACCATATCTTTTGCTGTAAAGGTTTTCGGATCCTTCAATTCAGTGGGAAAGAATTCTTTTGTTAAGGTTCGATAATCATCGCCGAGTTTTCGGACACGAGCTTGAAGATTTTGATAGGCTTTTTTTCCAAGCTCTGATCGGGCAACTCGGTCATAGTCTCTGATATACACCTCAAAGTCAACAAGCGGTCGTGAGATTTCGGTGTAGTTTATTCCGTGCGGTGAAACCGTAAAGAGTTCATGCGCAAGACGGTGTTCAAGATCTAAAACAGGAGCAGAATCTGTCTCAGCGGGGCTTGCAGTTTTTGTCGACATCACTTTTCCTTTTTTGGGTTGTACAACAACGACTTCTCCTGATTGAGGATGATAGGTTATCGTACTTCCTAGTACTTTTCCTGACACAACCCCTTCGGTTGGTTCAGGTACGGCAAAACAGGATTCGACATCATAGGATTGTCCTCGTTTTCTGCGAACAGCAACAAGAATATAGGAAGAACCAGAAGAACCATCTCCTCGTTTCATTTCATACACTGCATAGGCTGGTTTTGTTTTCGAACCCTTACCCATACGCGCAATTTGTGTTTGGCCATCCACGAGACTATCAACTGTAAGACCTTTGTTTGTTTTTCTCAACGTGAATGTTTCCGCTTCTCCATCAGCAACTGAGAAATCAGCTTCTTTTGCAGCTCCGAAAGAAACGTTTGTTTGATAACAAGGATCTTTGGCTTCTAAAAGAGGAGGTGGAACAAGAGGTTCGGGGAATAAGCGAGATGGTTCTTTCGCTGGCTCTTTGGGTTCAGCTTTTTGCTCAGGTTCAACTTTTGGTTCTTCTTTTCGTTCAGCAGGAACAAAGGTTTCTGGCGCAGGAGGAATAATAGTGGGAGGTTGTACTTTTGAATCAATACTGACGCCTGCGACAAGGTTGCCGGGTGGAGGTAGATGGTAAAATACTCGAAAGTCAGAAAGCATTGTTAAACCATGAGGCAATCCAGGGAAGACTTCTCCTGCTGAGAATGGCATGACTTTCGCTTCGTAAAATGGATTCAAAACCCCGCCTGGCAGGATAACCTTTCCTTCTCTATCAATACCCGTGCCGAGACGCGGGAAGAATTCTTCATAAAGACGGACTCCCATAACTAAAGGTTCTGCAAGTCCTTCTCTCCAGACTGTACCATAGTAGGGTTTGTGCCAGTCCCATAATTGTGCAGGTCCAGAACGTGCCATCCACTGTACATCTTTAGTAAGACTCTTAACTGAAAAGAGAGCCGGTGTAAAGACGTTAAAGGTGATGATTTCAGGTGTGCCATCTTTATCAAGATCCAACGAAAATTGGTGTCCTGCTGGTTCTTCATTCTCCCCAATAGGAATACGGATATCATACTCTTTTCTTCTTCGTTCTTCATACCCCTTACGCGCCGCTTCAACATCAAAAGGAACACCGGGTTGGAGAGCAGATTGCCGTATATATAATCTACTGGATTTTGGATAAGATCGTTCAAACGGCATCAGATCTACCCACTTCCATGATAGTGTTGGATCTTTGTCGTAACGTTGAAATGTATAGAACTCGGCAAAACTGAGTTCATGGGATGCTGGGAGCTCATCAATAACAGCCACAGCAAGAAAACGCGTATCTTTTCCTAATCCTTTTCGTAAAATAAGATAGTTAGGAGATTCAATGGTTCCATATCCTGAAGCAAGAGAAGAATCAGCAAAACGAATGGACCCGTATCCTTGTGTATCTTCATGTATCGGCGTCCACCCGGCCATCTCTGCAATAGGTAGAGAGAGAAAGCGTTGATTAAACGGTCTTTCTCTACCCCCATGAATTCCACTCCATTGAATAACCGGTTCTTCTTCTGGCGAATGATTTCCATCGCCATTAAGATCAAGCCAAGTCCTAAAAGCAGACTGGCCAGCTTTTCGAGGAAGAGAAACTTCCTGCTGGTGAATGGGGTGTCTTTTTTCTCGTGGTTTTTCTGGTTTTTCTTCTGCTTTAGCCAAGAACCGATTTATTCTACTCCCTATCAGCTCTCTCTGAACATCAAAACTTCGATCGGCAGGGTGAAGATTACTATATTCCCATCCAAGATAAGTAAGGCCAGAAGCAGCAAGCAAAAGACTAATGGGAACAATCGGCCTAGGAGAACCTTTTCTAGGAAAATGGGTGGTCTGGACAGCAGATTTTGGTGCGTATTTTGAGCGAAACATGGTGGGTAGATCGTATAATCTGGTTTCATTTATTAGTGACGAACTGATTGTCATACTCCTATTTAAGCCTTTTCCCAGGGGTTTAAATAGGTCTTTTCCTACCCTTTATTTAAGCCAAAGAACCTATTATTAACAATGCTCAAATGACTTGAATTCAACCAATATAAGCCTTCTAACCTTCTGTATACCCAAGTAGATAAATCTTTATATAGATGGTACCACTTCACGATAGTTTACGTGTTTGGGGTTGGTAGATATATATTAGTTGGATATAATAAAAAACTGAATCAAAACTACTCAAAAAGATCGATAGGGGGTATACCATGAAAAAAGCAATTGTCCTCAGTGCATTCTGTTTGATTCTAGTTCTCTTTTTAGCAAGCGCAGTAAGCGCTGCAGCAGGAATTACTATTGATGATATTAAATTAGGAGACAATCGTCAAGAACGAAGTGTTCCGGAAGCTCAAGAAGTTGAAAAACAGCACGTACGAACACCGGGTGTGCCGCTTGCGGTTACTAATAGTGGAACTGTTAATCTTATCAATGTTCAATTGAAAGTAAAACAACCAGTAGTATACCGAACTGCTTACGACTTTGAAATTCACTTTGATAACACCGATATTGAAGTATTAAGCTATACAGTTCCTCTAGGAAATGATAATGTTCTGACCGTGGGTGAAACTGCTAATGTTGTCGTTTCTGCTGAAGTAGTCGCAGATCTTGACGCAGTCAATGCTAATTTAGATGAAGCAGCACAGAAAATTGCTGTGCTTGAAGTTACCGCAGCTCAAGAACTTGCTCCTGACATCACGGCTATCGATACAGCAGATCTCAGCATGCAGGCTGAAAACAAACTTAATATAGAAAATATTGAAGTCTGCATCAGCAGTGAAGAATGCGACGCAAATATTAATGATGGAGACTCATTTAGAGATGTCAAACCCGGAGACCAGGTTGATATCGAGGTTAAGGCAAAGAACAAATTCTCAGACAACCGAAACAGCAGGGTTGATATCAACAATGTCATTGTGAGACTTGATATTGATGAACAGGATATTGATGAAAGCTTGGATGAAGACTTAGATGACCTGAGTCCAAGGGATGAAGACACTGTCAAATTTGATATTGATATTGATGAAAATGCTGATGGAAATGCCAACGTGATTATTGAAGTAGAGGGTGAGACTGAATTCGGCGCCCATATGGGTGAACGCATTGACTTTGATCTTGATGTGAACAGAGAAAGCCACGAAATCAAGATTAAGAGTGCATCAGTCAATCCTTCAGCAGTGAGCTGCGGATCGGCTGACAGCGTCACGGTTCGTGTTGAAGCCCAGAACATTGGAAGCAACAATGAAAATGAAGTTTCCTTTAAGCTTTCCAGCGAACGTCTTGGAATCACTGAACAATTTATCAGAAATATTGAACTGGATGAAGATGATCGTATTTCACGAAGCTTCACGTTTACTGTTCCGAGAAGTCTACGAGCAGGAGTCTACGCACTTCTGGTTGAATCCTTCTACGACCAAGACCAGTTCAGCGACAGTAAAGATGTAACGCTTACGGTTCCTGATTGCGGAAATGAAGACTTCGGAAGCGACTTTGAAGATCAGCAAGAAGATCGCACCCGTGATGATGAAGAAGATACGCAAGACGAAGACGAGCAGAAAGACAGACCTGTTGTGGTGATTCAACAACCTCCTCAACCGCCGGTTGTCACACAACCTCCTGTTGTGAGCGCACAACCACAGCCTGCACCACGAAAAACCACAAGCGGAAATAGTGGTGTGATTGTTGGTGTCCTTGTCGGCTTGATCGTACTCTTGCTGATTGTGGGAATCATCCTTGTTGTTGCCATTGCAACCAAGAAACCACGATACTAAATTTTTTATTTTATTTTCCTTATTTTATTTTTCTTTTATCCTTTCTTCTTTTTTTCTCTTTCTTTGATTCAGACTTTTTCCCATCTTGATTTTCTTATTTTTCCGGTTGAACTGTGATTATTCCGAAAAACAAGTATGCTTGAAGATGAGAAGATTTTGTATTCAGATGCGGTTATTCTTGAGCTTAAGCAATTAGGATTTAAAGAGAACGAGATTCGTAGCATTTTTAGTATTGCAAAACCAGAAAACAAGAGATTTATTTATGCCACAAAAGATCAAATACGTAACGCCAGAAAGCTAACTCAACAAAGAGCCGTTCCATTTCGTGACGCGTTACATGCTCTTCTTGCTCGAGATCATGAAGCACAGCTTGTATCAAGAGACCACGATTTCGAGAAATTGAGAGATATAACACCATGTAGACTACCTGAAGATCTAATCTAAGTTGATATTAAATTTTTTTGCTAATGCTCGACCAACCACTTCGCCTGCCTTATGGATATCCTCTTGAGTAATCTTTCTTCCCTTCTTCGCACCTGCACCATACACTTTCTCGAGCCGAAGCAGAGCTTGTTGTTTCTCTAGATCTTTAACTTTATCCCGAATCGCTTCACGAATAAATTCAGTCTTGGTAAAATATCGATTCTGCTTCATAACCTTTTCCATTTCCTGAACAAAGTCTTCTTCGAACCGAACCGAGATCGTTTCCATGGTAAGACAATGTAAGACATAGTAATATAAAGATTTCGTTAAAATAGTGCAATCTCTTATTCAAGAATTAAACCATCGGCTCCTGCTGACTCACACAGTGCAGTGAACCAAATCCCCAGACAACATGCTCGCATCGCAGGCCGACAACGCGTCGTGTTGGAAACGCGTCTTTCAAAATCTTGAGAGCTTCCCCATCATTCGTGTGTCCAAAGATCGGAACCAGCACCACCTCATTTCCAATATAGAAATTGATATAGCTTGCAGGAAAACGCTGGGTATGTTTCTGTCCGGGAATAACTGCTTCAACAACCCCTGGCATCGGCATCTTGATCACGTTAAACTTTTTGCCGTCTTGATCCGTAGCGTTGCATAAGGTTTCATAATTCTCAGCCAGTGCTTTATAGTTTTCGTCCTTGGGATCATCCTCAAAAGCACAGACAATGGTATTCTCATTCACAAAACGTGCGATGTCATCGACATGGCCGTCGGTGTCATCGCCTGCAACGCCGTCATTCAGCCAAATAATCTTTTGCATACCAAGGTATTTCTTGAGATAGTCTTCAATCTGCTGTTGGTTGAGCGTAGGGTTTCGATTTTTATTCAAAAGACACTGCCGTGTTGTCAAGAGCGTTCCTTTTCCATTGGTATCGAGCGATCCGCCTTCAAGTACGATGCCAGGTTCAATCCGTGCAAAACGAAGCTGAGCAGGATAGAGTTCATTGATCATACGAGGAACACAGGTATCTTCGTCAAGCGGATCTTCATCGCTAATATATTTTTGACCCCACGCATTAAAGATCCAATCGAGCATAGCTTTCTTTTTCTCTTCGCGATTCACAATAAAAATAGGTCCTGTGTCGCGAAGCCAAGCGTCGCGTGTAGGAAGAATATGCAGTTTGATAGACTTTCCGATAGCTTTCGGATCAACACCCAAGGCAATCAGGCTTTGTGCAATCTCTTTTTTTATGCTCCCACGATCAACAAGAACATTGACGATTTCTCCAGAGCTCAGCTCTTTGATCATCTGAAGCCAAACATTCTGCACTTCAGGAAGATGGTGGAACCAGGTCAGAGGATTCTTTGGCCAGGCAAGCCAGGTGCCTTCATGTTTTTCCCACTCGGCAGGCATGTGATAGCCAAATTCGCTTGGCACCAAGTGAGAAGGAGCAGGAGTAGTCATAAAGATCCCTACTGATTTTTATGCCGTAAAAGAATATCTTGATAGGCATCAATTCTGCGGTCTCTGAAAAACGGCCACAACTGGCGCGTGGTTTCAATCTCGTTGAGGTCGCATTCGGCATAGAGAATCTTTTCTTTATCATCAGCTTTTACAAGAACCTTTCCAAAGGGACTTGAGACAAATGATCTTCCCCAGAAGTTGGTCTTGCCTTCTTTTCCTACACGGTTGACGGATGCAACAAACACCCCATTTGCAATCGCATGACTTCGTTGGATCGTTTCCCAGGCATCTTCCAGTTCTTTCTGCACATCGTTTGCGTCCTCATCAAAATAGCCAATAGCAGTGGGATAGAAAATGATCTGAGCACCTGAAAGTGCAGTCAAGCGCGCTGCTTCAGGATACCATTGATCCCAACAAATTAAAACGCCAATGGTTCCGTATGCTGTTTTGAAGCTTTTGAATCCAAGATCTCCTGGAGCAAAGTAGAATTTTTCATAAAAGCAAGGATCATCAGGGATGTGCATTTTTCTGTAGGTTCCGAGAAGTTTTCCATCAGAATCAATAACAACTGCAGAGTTGTGGAAGACTCCTTGTGCACGTTTTTCAAAGAAAGGAGCAATGAGAACTACTTTTAATTCCTTTGCAAGTCTGCTCATCTCTTCGGTTGTGGGACCTGGAATAGACTCTGCCAGAGCAAAGTGTTGGTGATCTTCAGTGTAAGGGAAATATGTTGTGGTGAAGAGTTCTTGGAGGCAGATGATTTTTGCTCCATTTTTTGCTGCTTCGCGGATCTTGGCAATTGATTTCTTGCGGTTGGCTTCAGGGGTTTCTTCTCCCGCGAGCTGGAGAAGGGCGATTTTGACGGTTGTCTGAGCAGGTGTCATGCAGAAACGCGGAGATCCACTCCTATAAAAATGCTTTGATGCTCGAGATTCTAGGATAATCGATGAACATAGATATCCATACCAAATTCGTCAGGATGTCTCAGAACAGGTTCTCCAAGAAGTTGAGTTTCCATATGCACGACACGGGGGTTAAGGGTGCTATAAGCAAAATAATCAGAGCCGTGTCTTTTCGCATGTTCAATAAGATTCACTGAGAGCATTTTTCCATACCCTCGCGCCCGATAAGGGGGTTTAACAAACATCAAACTGCTGTAGCAAATACCCTCAACAGATTTGTTTCCTAATGTTTCCATAACACGCCAGATGCCGTCAGTGATATGGATACTTGCATGAGGTCTCTCTCGTACTGATCTCAGAAGATCAGCAAGACCATAGCTTATACTTACACCTCGCACCTCTCGATCAACAAGAAGAGCAGTAAATAATGCACTCTGATACTCCAGAGTGACTTCCATTGCTGAACGTATATAGGCTTCATCCCCTTCTTCTGCAGGTCTCCGACTTTCGTCTCCCTGTATAACCATCTCTATATAAGCCCTTAGAAAAGCAGGAAAGAACTTATTCCGAGGGTTCGTAACTTGAACAATACTTGGTTTTGCGTTCTTTACCATGGGGTGAGATGTAAAGAAAAGATATTTAAACTTAACGCATCAGTCAATTATTCCGAAAAGAATAAATAGGAGTACTAATAATTCCAGTCTCTCATGGTCATCTACGATCTGAAGGAGATCAAGCATCTCAGGAAACGGCACAATCTGTCACAGAGCGAGCTCGCCAAACTGGCAGATGTTTCTCAATCCCTTATTGCAAAGATTGAAGCAGAGCGGATTGATCCCACCTTCTCCAAAGCTCTGCGTATCTTTGATGCCCTGCAGAAGCTTGACCAAAAACACGAACTGAAGGCAGAAGATGTCATGAACAAAAAGATCGTTGCAGTGAAACCTGAAGATTCTATCAAAGAAGCTGTCAAAAAAATGAAGCAGTTTGAAATCTCGCAGATGCCGGTGATGAAAGACGGGAAAGAAGGAACCATTCTTGGCATTGTTTCAGAAACCATTCTGCTGGAAGCACTGATGAACAATCAAGCCAATGCAACCATCGCAGAAGTGATGAAGGATGCACCGCCGATTGTTGCCAAAGATACGTCATCAACGGTTGTTTCTAATCTCCTGCGACATTATCCTGTTGTTCTGGTGAGCGAGAAAGGAAAGTGTGCGGGATTAATTACCAAAGCGGATATGCTGGAAAGCTCGTTAAATAGAAGTTTGCCAAAAAAAAAATTTCAGCGCCTTTTGATACTCCAAAACGTAAACCTCAAATCCTAAACAAAAAACAACAGCAGATAAAAAATACTGCTGAGGGCTTTGGCGATTACTGAATGAACTCAACAGACAATTACAGAAGTCCACCTTTCAGCAATCTGAACTTTTTAGAAGTATCCCAGAGATGCTGTAACTTAGAAAAGTTTGCATCTGGATTTTGCATTAACTGTGCAAGATTATCTATTTCTTTAAGCTCTTTTTCTGATAGTTTCCCAAATTTCCCATACATGGCTAATTCAGGAACATGGATATATGTTATTTCACTATTCATTAAACAATGAAAATCATAAAAAAGAGACCATAAAACAACTATTGCTCCTCGTTCTGGTTTTGCATTCCAGAATCGATTTGGATCGTCTTTTTTCTTCCTAATGTTCAGCCATGCATCTGCCGGATAATCAAATTTTTCACTCGGAATATCGTACGGATCAAAGTCATCATTCAAACTCCAACTCCCATCAACATCTATAGTAACCCATCGCTCTTCTTTATAATTCCAATATTGATTTACCCAATGATCTGCACTAACTTTTCCCAACTTACCCATATCGAAATAGGGTGCGTTACCAGAACGTATTCGGCAGGGGATTCCTTTCGATTTGAGAATTGAAGCCATTAAAACAGCTACAAACCGACAAGTGAGTATTAATTTGTCTTTTCCCAAGCGATCATTGACAAAACCACGTTTATCTCTTCGGTATAGTTCAGCTACTATTGCCGAGGCAGTTACAAAAACATCATCTTCTGGCTGCCGATACCATGGAACTTTAGCCATATCTCCAAATCTTTTATCCGTGTTAGTCCCCATATTTCCTGCTTCTAAAGTTGTTCTATGGATTATTTGCTTTCTCACTAATTCTCCTATCTTTCTGATATCATCAGGAAGATTTTTTCTGAGAACATCTTGATATAATCCCGAATAAGTATACTGGGAAAATTCTAGATAATGTTTGATAATTTTTTGGTTCATTTTTCCAAGATATCCGCCACTTTATTGATAAATTTCCTTGCGTCATCCAGCGTCATTTCTGCCAAATGCTTTTCAAAAGATACGCTTCCAGAATAACTTGCTTTTTCTCTTCTTTCATTTGCTCTTCCCATCTCTCTAATCTCATCCTCGCTTAGCTCTAGAATTACTGAGAGATTCTCAATGTCTTTCTTCTCCAATGTTTTTCCAAGACACTCTTTACAAAGAACACAAATGGTCGCTAAATGAGTTCCCGCTTTGTAGCCCATTTTGTAGAGCAACGCCATGGCAGCGTGGTACATGGAATAATACGCAATGACAATAACCCAATCATAATACGTCTCTTCATCTATTCGCTTATTGATGTTCTGTTGATTTTGCACCGTAAAATTGGCAAAGTCGAGATTATGGTACGATTTGTCAAGATGAATTTTTGAAAGAGATGGCGATGACTCAATTTTACGAACAATATGCTGTCTGACGTATTTCTTGAAGTCCCTGTTAAGAATTTTTGTGTTCTCTAACCACACCTGCCATTTCTTTGGTTTCTCTTCGTTCATGCCAGCACTATCCTGAAAAATAATTCTGCCCCGCCTATCAAAATATGATTGGTTATTGCTTGTTTTGCTAAATCATTTTTTTTCTTAAATTCTTCTAGAGCCATGAAATAGGGGCTTATTTTTAAGCCTGTTCGTCCATTTATCAACTCTACAATATCCTCTATTTTCTTAATATCACTTTGAGAAACATTCTCTTTGAGCAGAAGAAGATCAATATCGGATGTTTTTACGGCATAACCTTTCACTACAGAACCAAAAACAAGCATAACTGAGTAATCTGCATACTTCTCTTTGAGCATATCTAAAGCCCTTGCGAGTGTCTTATTTTTCGCCAGAAAAAGCAGTGAGCGATTATATTCAACCAAACCCAGCGTACTATACACTAAAGAGGTTTTTTTAAGTGAATAATATTTAACATTGGCTTCTGCATGTATCTCTAATATTCCCTGCTTAACTAACTTTCTCAACACCCTTAAAGTCCTTGGACGAGTCAGCTTGGCAACTTTAATTAACTCAGCAAAATAATGCCTCTTCAAATCTAGAAATACGTCTAGAACCTTTATTTCCGCCAAGCTTAATAGTGTATGATTAACGTACATATCGGTACAAATAACGTACACATATTTAAAGCTTACGATTTTGAACGCCAACGCCCCCAACGTACGAGGAAAACTCCCTTAATTCTTCTTGTCTCGCTCTGCTCGGGTTCTGTTATCACCCATTCATTTCAGAAAACTCCGGCAGTCCTACCTTCTCGACGCTGAAAAACTCTTTCGCTGCGGCTCAAGCCCCGCTGTGCTCCTCCCCCTTCCGTTCGCCGCCCCTGGAATTAATTTCATTAATGCCGAGTATCCTCAGCCTGTAGGCTGAGGTTTTTGATTTTTTGCCCTTCGGGCATCGTTGCACTAAAATCAACCCTTCCAAGTATTCGAGAGAATAGAACTGGAATTCCGATCTTAAGCTGATGTGGAACTTGGATTTTTTTCCAGTTCCTTCTTCGAACGCCAAAAGAAGTATCCAAGAATGCCCATGGTAACGATAGGGGTAATAAAGCTGGGAATATGAAGACCAAAGCTTTCTGCAAGCATAATGGAACCCAGCACAAAGATCGAATACATCGCACCATTCTTCAGCAGTTTGTATTTCTTCACCCGTTCAATATTTCCAACCGTAACCTGCCGGACAACAATCGCTCCGAGGCCATTGCCAATCAAGATAAGCGGAATCGCAAGGGTAAATGCAAACGCTCCTAAAACACCGTCAATCGAAAACGTTGCATCAATCACTTCCAAATATAAGATTTTGCTGATGTCGCTGATATGGCCTTTGCCGTGCAGCATTTCGTGCTCCATTTTTTCAGCATTCTGCTTAAATCCGTGCGTAATGAAAAACGCAGTTGAACCAATCACAGCACTAAATGCCATGAGTGGATGTTTTTTGAGCGCAAACCAGGTTACCAGAGCAAGAAGAATCGAGACAACTGCATAAAACCAAACAGCCTGCCGTTCAAAAAATCGTTCTGCATGCAGACCATAGACTTTCGGTTCCATAAAGAGCCAGTGAAAAAAGAGAAAGACTAAGAAGATACCGCCGCCTGCAAGAAGAATGGGAGCTGAGGCTTCAATTGCTTCAATCGCAGCAGGATTTGAACTAAAGGTTGCTGTGAAGGCACCGATAAATCCCAGGGACGGCGTTGTCCACCAGATGATAATCAAGGGAAGAATACCACGAATGATAAAAACGGCAAATAAGATTCCCCACAGCAAAAACCAGCGCCGTGCGCGTTGGCTCATGGTGTGCAGAACTTCTGCATTAATGACTGCGTTATCAAGACTGCTTACGGTTTCAAATAAGCAGAGACCGAAAACCGTCAGGATCATGGAAAGATAGTCAAGGGTCATACTGAAGTAAAAATAGGGAGCGATATTTAAAGATTTGTTTAAGAAACGGGTTTAAGAAACTGAAAACTAATTACTCTTCTGATTCTCCATTCTCAACACGGTTTTCAACGACGCAATGGCAACCTCAACCATATCATTCGTCGGCTTTCTCGTTGTAATCTTCTGCGTCAGCATCCCGGGCCACACCAGCATGCGAAAAAACCGATTCTTGCTGTGGTATTTTCCAACGACCTTCAGCAGTTCATAGGAAATTCCAGCGATCACCGGCAAGAGCAAGAGGCGGAGCCCTAATTTCGACCAGAATCCGAACGTGCTGGGAATAAACGTGTACACAAACACACTCAAAATCAAGACAATCAAAATGAAACTCGTTCCGCACCGAGGATGCTCAGGAGAAAACTTCTGTACATTTTTCACTGTCAATGGCAGTCGTGCTTCGTAGCAATGCACAGCCTGATGTTCAGCGCCGTGATATTGAAATAACCGACGAATATCCGCGATGAATGAGAGTATCTTCAAATAGATGACAAAAATAAGAATGCGTACAAGGCCGTCAATCAAATTAAACAGCCAGTAGTGTTCTTTGACAAAAGGACTTTTTGATCCAATAAACTGCGCAATGAGCAGAGGAAGAAACTTGAACAAGACAATGGCAAAACCCAGAGCAAGGACAAAGGTAATCACTAAATCAAAGGTTGACAACTCTTCTTTTTTGCCACCTTCATCCTCGGTTCCGTCGTCGAGTGCTTCATTTGCAGAATAATTCAAGGCTCGAAAACCAACGATCAGCATTTCAAAAAGATAAATGATCCCGCGAAGAAATAAGATGTTGAGCCAGGAGTGACGCTCGAGAAGCGAAGAAAGGGTTTCTTTTTGAACAGCAATTTTTCCGTTGGGCTTCCGCACCGCAATAGCCAAATGTTTTTTAGAACGAATCATGACGCCTTCAATAACTGCCTGACCGCCGGCGCTCAAAAGTTCAGGATTTTTTTCTGACCTTTTTTTTGGCTTTTGAGCCGTTGATGCAGGAGGTTGAGGCTTTCGTTTCATGATCGGAAACCCTTCGTGATTAGCGTAAGAATCCCATAAACCAGAACACCCAACAGCACAAAGAATACCACAGGACTTCCGCTTGAACCGGTTGTATCAACCGAAGCTGCTCCGGTTGCACCGGTTAAATCGACTTTGTTAAAAAGAACAAATAAGAGGCCAACGATGCCAATAATCAATCCCACCACCAACGTCTTGCGATGCTCAGTTTTCATATCCTACCACCTTTATCTACCTGGAACAGGTAAGGTAATAAAAACTATAAAAAGGTATTGAAGATAAACAACGCCGAGACAAAATTCGCAACATTTATAAAGGCAAGGCGTTCCCAAAGTAGTATCCGGATGATTGATGACGGTTAGCCGCTCTGGCATGACCTGAATGAGGAGATTACACTTCTCTTGATCAATCACTCCTGACGAAATGACATAACACTCAATCCGATGACTGACAAGGAGGAACAAGAACATGGCAGACAAAATTGAACTCGCGCTTCAAGCAGTAGAAGCAGCAAAAACAACAGGAAAACTCAGAAAAGGTTCTAACGAAGTAACCAAAGCACTGGAACGAGGACAGGCAAAACTCGTCGTGTACGCACAAGATGTTTCTCCCAAAGAAATTATCTTGCACCTTCCTCTTCTTGCAAAAGAAAAGAATGTTCCCTGCGTTGAAGTAGGAACCAAAGAAGAACTTGGAGCAGCTGCAGGATTAAATGTAGGAACTGCCGCAGTAGCAGTGGTCCAAGAAGGCAATGCAAAAGATCTTATTAAAGAATTAGGACGTATGGCATAATAAGGATTAAGGATTTCGACACGATAAACGATAATCAACTGAGTGATACTCCATGACAAAAATCAAAATGAGTGAACGGGGAAGACACCGTGACGCTCCGCAAGGCGGACAGCCAACCGAAGAAACACGCGGAAAGGTGTTTTATACCGAAGCCTATCCTGCTCGTGTTGAAGAGTTTATTGACCGAACCGGCGCCCAGGGAGAAGCAACGCAGGTCCGTGTGAAAATTCTTGAAGGAAGAGAACGAGAAAAGATTTTACGACGAAACGTCAAAGGACCGGTGCGAATTGGAGATATTGTCATGCTCAGAGAAGTTGAATTTGAAGCAGCACCCTTGAACAGAAAACAAAGTAAAAAAACTAAAGAATGAAAAGAATTAAAGAAAATAAAGTAAAGAATAACGAAATAAACATAAAACATCGGCGGGTAAGGAACTATGAAATGCACGTTTTGTGGAAGTGAACTTGAAAGGGGAACCGGCAAGATGTTTGTCTATACCGATGGAAGAGTTGCTTATTATTGTTCTCACAAATGCGAAAAAAACGAATTAAAACTCAAGAAACGTGCACGAGATACGCGCTGGACTGATGCGTACCGCAGAGAAAAACAGATGGCACTTTCTGAAAAAGCAGGAAAAAAGAGCGAAAAAGAGACAAAACAATAAAAAGAGCAGAATAATAAAAAGAATAGAAATAACTCAAAACCTCAGATCACCATGATTGAACGAACCTTAGTCTTGTTAAAACCTGATGCAGTAGAGCGCGGTATTTCTGGACGCATCATTGCCCGCTTTGAAGATGCAGGTTTAAAGATTGTCGGTATGAAGATGATCTGGATTGATGCAGAATTTTCTAAAAGGCATTACGCTGAACATGTGCATAAATCATTTTATCCGACCTTGGAAGCGATGATTACGATGGGTCCAGTGATTGCCTTGGCCCTCGAAGGAGTTGAAGCAGTAGCGCTGGTGCGAAAAATGGTAGGACATACTGAACCCAAAACTGCTGCACCGGGAACCATTCGGGGAGACTTTTCCCATGTCAGCATCCACTATGCCGACGCTAAGGGAATTGGTGTAAAAAATATCATTCATGCTTCTGATTCAGTCATCAATGCAAAAAAAGAAATTGAACTCTGGTTCAAAAACGAAGAACTGCACACCTATAAGAGTGTACATGATGTGCATACCATTGCATGAATAAAAAACAAACAATAACAAACCAAAAATACAAAAGACACAAAAACAATAAAAAGAAAATCATGAGGAAATGAGGGGTTGCGTATGGGAGAAAAGATTGTTGACAAGGTCATGAGGCTTGCAAAAATCCCCAAGAAAATCCGCAATATTGCTATTTGTGCGCACATTGACCACGGAAAAACAACCTTCAGCGACAATCTTCTTGCTGGCTCAGGCATGATGTCTGAAGAGCTTGCGGGAAAAGCACGGCAGCTTGACTTCCACCAAGACGAGATTGAACGGGGAATTACGATTGATTCTGCATCCGTTTCGATGGTTCATAATTGGGAAGGAGAAGAATATCTCATTAATCTTATTGACACTCCCGGCCACGTTGATTTTGGAGGAGACGTTACCCGAGCCATGAGAGCGGTTGATGGGTGTATTGTTCTGGTGTGTGCAAGCGAAGGCATCATGCCTCAAACAGAGACGGTTCTTCGACAAGCACTTCGAGAACGAGTAAAACCCACTCTGTTTATCAACAAAGTGGACCGCCTGATTAAGGAACTTCAACTGACCCCCGAGGCTATGCAGGAACGATTTATTAAAATTATCACCGAAGTCAATAATCTTATTGATAGAATTGCAGAACCAGAAATTGCAGAAAAGTGGCACGTCAATGTCATGAATGGCAGTGTTTCTTTCGGAAGTGCATTTCATAACTGGGGAATGTCCATTCCGTTCATGAAGAAAAAAGGATTGTCTTTCAAAGAAGTTATTGATGCGTATCAAGGCACTGCAGGAGATGAATGGAAAGCGCTTGCAAAGAAAGCGCCGGTTCACGAGTGCGTTCTCAACATGGTTATTCAGCACCTTCCTGATCCAGAAACTGCACAGAAAATCAGAATTCCAAAAATATGGAGAGGAGACTTAGAAACAGAACAAGGAAAAGCCCTTGTCAACTGCGATCCCAACGGGCCGGTCAGTTTCATTATTACAAAGGTTGTTGTTGATCCGCAGGCAGGAGAAATCTCTGCAGGGCGCTTGTATGCAGGAACCATGAAAAAAGGCATTGAAGTTTCTCTGCTCAATGCAAAAACCAAGGCAAGAATCCAGCAGGTCTTTATTTACAACGGAGCAAAACGTTCTATTATTGATGAAGTTGCTGCAGGAAATATTATCGGCATTGCAGGCGTCAAGTCTGCACCCGGAGAAACGATCACCACTGCAATCGATGGAGAACCCTTTGAACAGATTAAACACCTTTTTGAACCGGTGGTTACGAAATCTATTGAAGCAAAAAGCCCCAGCGACCTTCCTAAATTGATTGAAGTCCTTCGTCAAGTACAGAAAGAAGACCCCTGCATCAAAGTTGAGATTAATGAAGAAACCGGGGAGCACCTGATCCGCGGGATGGGAGAACTTCACTTGGAAGTTATTGAAAACAGGATTAAAACAGAAAAAGGCGTCGAAGTCGTTACTTCCAATCCCATTGTCGTCTACCGAGAATCAATAACGAAAAAAACACCACAGCCATTTGAAGGAAAATCACCCAACAGACACAACAAACTCTATTTTATCGTCGAACCTGTTCCTGAAGCGGTTGCTGAAAGAATCAAAAAAGAAGAGATTCCGGAAGGACGCGTCAAGAAAAAAGATGTTAAATTCAGAGATAAATTTGTTGAAGCCGGCATGGAGCTCAAAATTGCTGATAAAATCAAGGATGTCTACCAAGGAAATATCTTCATTGATGGAACGCGAGGTATTGTGTACATCAATGAGATTATGGAACTCGTGCTTGATATGTTTGAAGAAGTGATGCGGTCAGGTCCGCTTGCACGCGAACCAGGAGTTAATATTATGGTAACGATGGACGATTGTAAATTGCACGAAGATGCCATTCACCGAGGACCTGCACAAATGTACCCTGCGGTGCGCGAGGGTATCCGCGGAGCTATGCGCGACGCCGGTGCTGTTTTGTTTGAACCCAAACAGCTCATGCTCTTTGAAGCGCCTGAAGAATACATGGGAGAGCTTTCTAAATTAATTTCGAACAAGCGCGGTCAGTTGTTGGATATGACTCAGAATCAAGGTATGATTCAAGTGAAATGCAAGATGCCAGTTGCAGAAATGATTGGCTTGTCGAATGACCTGCGTTCAGCAACAGGAGGACGAGGCATGTCTTCAGTGATTGACCAGATGTTCGAACGTATGCCGTTCGAACTGCAGGATAAGATTATTGGCCAGATCAGGCAACGTAAGGGTTTGAGTGAGAATCAGTAAACGTCATCTTGTCATTTCTTTTTGGTGTTGTAATTTTCAGAAAGTTTTGAGCGTCCAATCAGGCATAGAGGATCGTAAAACAAATTGATGGGATTGCAGGTCAGTTTCAGCAAACCGAAGCAAAGACCGACTGCCAATTTCAAGCTGAACAAATTTATAACTGCCGTATGCTGCTGGCCAGTTTACTACCGGAATATCCACTAACCCATCGATACTTGAAGGAGTCATACTCGGGGTTGTTGATGCGGGCTTATTTTTAAGGCTTTTCTTGTTCAATGAACCCACACCACCATTCACCCACCACTCACAGAACTTGACTTCTGGCCGCGAACAGCAACCGGCCAACAACTCTTACCCTAAACCCCACCCTATAGCCCCTTCTCTCGTTTTATAGCCTCGAAGAGCAAAACATTTTTAAATAGGCGCAATTTATCGTTTCATTCTGTGGAAATAGCTGAGATGGCGTATTTCTGCGAATAAAGCTCAAAAAGCTCATATTTACTAAAAATAAGGACGAATAAGCCGTTATAGAAGGAGGGAAACTACATGGCAAAAAATAAAACACACATCAACCTGGTATTTATCGGTCACGTTGACCATGGTAAATCTACAACCGTGGGTAGATTGCTCTATGAAACAGGAAATGTTGATGAAACAGCCCTCAGAAAACTGAAAGAAAAGGCTATCGAACTGGGTAAACCGGGTTTCGAGTTTGCTTATGTTATGGACAACCTCAAAGAAGAGCGAGAACGAGGAGTTACTATCGACCTTTCTCACAAGAAATTTGAAACTGACAAATACTATTTTACGATTATCGACGCCCCTGGGCACAAAGATTTCATTAAAAACATGATTACCGGAGCTGCACAAGCTGACGCAGCTGTTCTTGTTGTTGCTGCAAACGACGGCGTCAATGCTCAAACCAAAGAACACGTGTTCTTGGCAAGAACCTTGGGAGTCGCACAAATGATTGTTGCAATCAACAAAATGGATATTTCTGGTGTTGACTGGAGCGAAACACGCTTCAACAAAGTCAAAGATGAAGTGACTGCACTGTTGAAAAGCGTCGGCTACAAAACCGATCAGATTCCCTTTATTGCTACCGCATCCTTCCCAGGCCACAATGTTACAAAACCATCAGACAAAATGCCCTGGTTCAAAGGAAAAACACTGTTGGAAACCATCAATGGCTTGAATCCTCCTGAAAAACCAACACAATTACCCTTCAGAATGCCGATCCAAGATGTCTATAACATCACCGGTATCGGTGTTGTTCCTGTGGGACGTATCGAAACAGGAATTTTGAAAGTGAACGACAAAGTGATTATTGTTCCTGGACGGGAAGGCAAGGGAGTTCCTGGTGAAGTGAAATCGATTGAGATGCACCATGAACAATTGGCCATGGCCGAACCTGGAGACAACGTAGGTCTTTCTGTACGAGGTATCGGAAAGAAAGATATCACACGCGGAGATGTCATGGGACACCCTGCGACTCCTCCAACTGTTGCAACTGAATTTACTGCTCAATTAGTTGTGTTGAATCACCCCACCGTGATTACCAAAGGGTACACGCCGGTATTCCACATCCACACAGCACAAGTTGCCTGCCAGTTTATTGAGATTGAAAAGAAACTCAATCCTGCAACCGGTGAAGTCTTAGCAACCAATCCCGACTTTATCAAGAATGGAGACGCTGCTATTGTCAAGATCAAACCTATCCAGCCTTTGGTTATTGAAAAACAAAAGGAAATCCCTCAACTGTCGCGATTCGCTATTAGGGATTCCGGAGCTACCGTTGCTGCAGGAATGTGCATTGATCTGGTGAAGAAAGCTTAAGATCTTTCTTCTCTTTCATTGTTTTATAACAATGCATGATGAATGCAATTTATCATGTGGCACGCAAAACCAACCCGGTGAAAAACTCGAAGTTGCAACTTGAAGTTGCTTATGATTTGGTGAACACCTATGCAAAAAGCAAGAATCAAACTGGCATGCACGGAAATTGAAAAGATCAACCAGGTCTGCGCGTATATCAAAGGAATTTCCGAGAAAACGGGTGTGCTGATGCGCGGTCCTATTCCTCTTCCTACGAAAAAATTAAAACTGACGACACGTCGTTCTCCTTGCGGCAATGGAAAAGCTACGTGGGAGCGCTATGAAATGCGGGTGCATAAACGACTGATTGATTTGGGTGTTGATGAGCGTGCTCTGAGACTGGTAATGCGTGTTCCTATTCCTGACGGCTTGAATATTGAAATTGAGATGATGGAAGATTAAGGGTTTCTGATTTTTGAGCGTTCATTTCTTAAGAGTTCTTAAGGCGATGCATTCCACATGAGTTGAAAGAATTTTTCGTATGATTCTGCTGCTTCTTGTTGATGGATTAAAACGCCCAACGGTTTATCGCTCCAGATAATGATGCCAATTTTATCATTCCTAATGATGGTTTCTGTTAAGGGTTCAAAACCAAGGCTGGTAAATTTATAGGTTGCTTGAGGGTATTTATTGACATCACACCACTGCCTCAGCGATTCGTTGAAAAGAAGTTTTGCCGAAATGTCTTTCTGAGCTCTTTTTTTATGATAACTCACCCACCATTTATCACCTAACATGAGCGATTTTACTGACGAGCCAAAGGTGTGATGTTCGTTTCCTCCTGCTTCTAAGAGTTCAAGAAGCAGTTCTTTGATTCCCCGAATACCGCGAAAGGTAACAATTTCTGGTTTTGCTTTTGCGAGGTTTTGCTTGAGCAACAGTTCAGGGATGATTGCTTCAAAACGCTCCTTTTTTTCATTGAGAACGTCAATAATATGGCGAGGGTTTACAGCTTGATACTGATTTCTCTTTCCCTCTTTGACAAATGATACAAAGCCTCGTTCTACTAGTTTGTTTAAGATAAAGTGTACGACTGAGTTTTGAAGACCAGACTTTTCTAAGAGAGGTCCTGCTGAGGTTGTACCCAATTCTAACAAAGCCAAATAGACCTTAATCTCAGCATTGCTGAATCCGATATCTTCTAGGATTTTCGTGTCCATACAGCCCATAAAGGCCTTCTGGTATTTAAAGGTTTTGTTTATCCTCCAGTATTGGAGGATGATATTTTAAATAGAAGTATGACGGTTTACTACTCTAAGATAATCAACCAGATTCAGATTATCACAAAAGAAGGTGAAGAAAATGAAAGCAACCATCGAGTACAACAATGAAAGACAAAGAGACAATACGTATCAGCTCCTGTTAGTTAGCCTATTGGGCATCGGAGCTGTAGCTCTGTTCGTTTTGGTGTAAATGGAATCAGAGGAACGAGGATCAGAACGACAAAAGAGGTGAATAAGATGAAATATTCAGTATATCGGGACTATGGTTCCCAAGGAGAAAACGAGAAAACTCCTGATACCACGTTTACGATTTTATTCATCGTTCTGGTGGCATTAGCAGTACTGATCTACTTTGTGAGATAAGGAGCAACAAAAAATGGAAAACACGATAGGTTTAGGAAGCATGAGAGAACACCTCGTGACCGAAGCATCGTTTGATGCACGAGAAGATTTTGTAGCGAGAATTTCACGAGGAAAAAATACAGGAGAATCAAGAGAAAGATCAGCAGAGCGAAGGAGTGATTCGAGAGTTTCTCATCTCCTCTCCCGTGTCGGACAAATTGGAAGCATTGAACGAGGAGAAGAATCAGGACAATGGTATCATCGTTTTGGTTCACATGCAGAAGATTCGCTTTGTGAACAGTTAGTGCAAGCAGAAGCAGGGTATGCTGAAAGCCCTGAAAATCCAAGACTTCGAAAAGAAATAGGAGCACTGGTATATGCCTCAGGTATGGGTGCTATTTCTGCAGTTTTACAAGAATTAGTACGAGACATTCCTGTAAGAGAACGTGAAGGAAAAAGGTTCATCAGCGGAAGGACGCTTTACTTCAACACACGGGATTTACTACAAAAAGAACTTCCCCGAGCATACGGAATTGAACCTGCACTACAGGTCGATACAACTGACCCTGAAAACGTGAGGGCAGCGTTGGAAGCAAACAGAGGAGCTGTTATTGCAATCTATTACGAACCGGTTACCAATCCCTTGTTAGAATATACCGATACCAGAGCCATAGCTGAAATTGCAAAAGCGTTTGGGGTTCCTGTCATCGTAGACAATACCTTCCTCACCCCCTACTTACTGCAACCCTTTCGACAGGGAGCAGATGTTGTACTTCACAGCCTCACGAAATATGCAAATGGTGAAGGAGATTTTCAGGCAGGAGCTGTTGTCGGCCGAAGCGAGTTTATTCGAAAATTAAAAACAGCGAGAACAAACGATGGACAAATACTTTCAGATCCGTCATTAGCAATAACGCTTGCTCATCGTTTATCAGGACTTCCGGAACGGATGGATAAACATGCAGAAAACGCTCAAGCATTCGCTGAGTTTTTGAGAAGCGATGCACAGCCCTATGTCAGCGAAGTTTACTTTCCTCAATTACAAGATACACGAGGAAGTTCAGCAGGAGGAGTGTTGAGTTTTGTACTGAGAGGAGAAAATGATAGTGAAAGAACACAAAGAGAATCAGATTTGATGACATACATTGCACAACGCCAGATTTGTCAGATGTGCCCGGAGGCTAACACACCCCTGGTATACAAAACAAGTTTTGGTGAATCAGGACATTTAATCTTGGGTGAAACAACATTCGGCTATCCACCAGAGTATAATCCTGGTTTAGTGAGACTTGCGGCCGGAAGAACTAATGTTCAACCAGCAATCAGTTTCCTCAGACAAGCATTAACGGAGGTTTACAGAAAATGAAACCGCAAATAAAATCCCCCATCAATCAAAAAGCAAAAGCTCAATCAGCAGATGAATCAACAGCCAGTTGGAACTATGCAGAGGTTTGGGACAAATTTCCTGTTCCAGCGAGGCCCTGCCCTAAAGAATTAGGAATAATCAAACAGTTTCTTACTGAGCAGCTGAAAACGAAGAAGCAATTGAACGTTTTGGTATTGGGTTCGACCATCGAATATCGATCGCTCTTGAAGAGTCTTGGAATTACTCCGGTTATTGCTGACTTTTCAAGAGAAAATTTTGATTCACTCACTGCATATGCTCAAGAAAAATTTGAACGTGAAGAATTCGTGGAAATAGATTGGCTTCACGTGAATGAAAAAGAAACGTTTGATGTCATCTTGGGCCACCGCCCCATTAATGTCATCCGGCCGCATGAAGTAAAGCTATTGTTCAGCAGAATGCATCAGGCATTAAAACCAGGAGGCGTGTTTTTTTGCAGGGGAAATATTCGATTTCCTGGCGATCAAGATTGCTTGGAAGCATGCAGAGAAAAATGGGTTCGCAAAGAAAGACCTTATCCCTTATTCACCTATTTAGAGGTAGCATTGTATTTCAGATGCACGAGAGAAAACGGCAGTATCAACTACCCGCAAGCAAGAGAAATCGTCAATCAATGGTTTCGTGAAGGAAAAATAACCCCTGAAGATTATGACCACATCAAAATACTGATTTCCATGGGAGATGATGCACAGTTTTTTACTCTTCAACAAGAAAAAGTACTCAAAGACTTGCAAGAGGTCCCCTTTCAGAGTGTTGAATGGTTATTCACAGGGGATGAGTTTACGAAGAACATGCCCCTTATTAAATTGACAAAGGAGATAGGCTCTGTAGAAAGTCTTGAAAAGTGCAGGGCCAGCACTGCGCTCCGTACCGTGGGGTGTTCTGAAGCCACTCACAAGTAGCATGAATAGGCTGAGCATATCGAGGACTACGCTAGGCAGTGCTGGCCTCACAGCAAACATTTTCTACAGAGCCAAGGAGATACGAAATCTTAAATAGAAGCACGGTATGGAGATGATGAACATGACAAGATTACTCGTCGTAGAAGATAATCCAGTATTTAGAGAAGGAGCAGCGCAGTATTTTGCCTCACGGAGTGATGTACAGACAGCGTATGCTCAGGATGCGAAAACTGCAATAGTTCATCTTTGGACAGAACCAAGGAGTATCGATGCAGCGATCATCGATTGTTTCTTTCCTGCAAACGAAGGATCCGATCCCGAAAATCTCCGCTTAGCAGGAGAACTTGCAGTCCAGATCATGGAGAGCGAGGATCCTCAAGAAAGAAGGATCATAACGGGTTTAGAGATTTTTGGAAGATATGTTGATCTTGAAGATCAAGAACTCAGAACGTATGTTCGTGCATTTGTTGCTTCAACATCAGGAGCAGTTGAAAACAGTCCTGTGATTCGAGCTCTTGAACAAGTGAGTTGTATGGGAAGAGAAGCAACCACACAGATTGCAAAAAATACCTTAGGTTTAGTATATGACGCAACAAGAGCGCCAAGAGATTACTATGCTGCATTGAGATCTGCAATTGCGGAATCCTCTGCAAACCAACCGTCAGGTATCTTAGTTGCTCGAGAAGCAACGAATGTAGGAATTCCCTTTGTACTTGCAACTTCAACATACCATCATGATATCCTTACGCAACCTGTGCAAGATCACGCATCACGAAAAGGGTGGACATTGATAGATTGCAGTCCTGGCCAAGAAGATCATAAAGCAACTCCACAATACTGGGCGCGTGCCATGGGTGAGTTAGAACAAAGAATGCAAGTGAGCTTAGAAAACCGTTAAGTTATTAAATCAGTGCTCTGATTGTTGGTTGTATGGCAAGCACGAAACTCATCATCATCCGCCACGGTGAAACAGAACAGAATAGAAACAATATTCTCCAAGGAGCTATTGACACCCAGCTTTCTGAGTTGGGATTGTTTCAAGCTGAAAAGGTAGCTCAGCGGTTGAAGGATGAAAAAATTGATGTCCTGGTTTCGAGTCATCTTCAAAGAGCAGTGAAGACAGCAGAAGCGATTGCACGGCAGAATACTTATTTTCAAGAAAACAAAGATCAGATTCTTGTTGATAAGGCATTTCGTGAAATTAGTTATGGAGTGATGGATGGCAGAAACCGCAATGAAATTTTTGATGATAAAAGACTTCTCTTGGGTGCTTTAGATCAGTATAATTTCAAATATGAAAACGGAGAGAGTATTCGTGATGTACATCTGCGCATCAAACGGGCGCTCAAAAAGCTCTTGAAAGAGCATGAAGGAAAGACTATTGCCATTGTGACGCACGGCATGACGAAACGGACAATGATTATGGAACTCCTTGCACAAAGCCTTACGGATGTTCTGAAGCATATGTTTAGAAATACTGCTGTTTCTATGTTCACGCTTCAAAAAACACCTGAAGATAAACGGCCCTATGGAAGCGTCGTTACTGAAGTTTTTAATTGTGCGAAGCACACCGAAGAGATTGATTAAGTATGTCACTCGATCAAGTTGTTCATCTCGGAGAATATCTTCGTCAACACGCCAATTTTGGACGATCAGATCTTGATTGGACTTCTGCTGCCCCAAGGGTTATCTCACCGACTCCATTTTATTATCAATGGCACAGAGATGAGAACGGTATTGACATCGTTACGCAGCCAGATCTTCGCGATCCAAGAACTGCCCGACTCCATTCTTACCCTCTTGGTGTACTGGCCATGAGAAAGGTTGATATAGAACGTGAAGAACCGATCGTAAGAGGTGCTGAAGATATTCTCAAATGGTTGGGAATACGCCCCAGGTAAATGATGTTCTTCCCATGCGGTTTGGAAAGTCAAAAGGGTATTAAGACTTTCGCTGGCAAAAAGCTTTAAAAAGCACCCGATTCTCAACATCATTGTTATGCTTGCCGTGATCGCATAACCCGGTATTGCGCAACCCTGGAATTACACTGTCTGAGGATAGTGTAAGAAGAGAGGTTGTTTCCGCAAGGATGTCCCGGTTCAAATCCGGGTCACGGCGTCGTTTTTCGTAGTTTGATTTTCGAGCGTTGGCGAGAAAATCCCCGTTAGGAGGTATCGTAAACGCATCGTTTACGATCCCAAAAATGCCTCGAGCATTTTTGTTATCGGAACCTAGGTTCTGATGTGGTAATCCGGGTCACGGTGTCTTCATTTTCTTAACTTGGGAGATAATCTAGAAAGCTCTTAGCCACTGTGTTTCTACAGGAACATAACCTAATCGAGGGGAAGTAATGTGCCGATCAAACGCACGCATGTGTCCTGCGCCGTAAAAGACTCCAAGTTCTGATTGATGCTCACAAGACCACTGATTCAACCATGCCTGTACAAGTTTATTGCGGTAGCCCCGAAATGTTGCATCAATAAAATCAGACGATCCACCCCTTGTATGTGATTCAACAAGATATTGAGCAAACTGTGCTCGCGTTTGTCGAGGGACGTCTGCACGAGCGCCTACGACTCCAACCAACCCCATGTGGTATAATTGAAGTTGACGAGGAATGCGATGAAGACCACGAGCACTATTCAATTTTCGAACAGCAGTATCTCTAGCAATATCAACACGTTTGAAATGAGGACGATCATAGGACATCGCATCAAGCTGATATTTCAGACCCAGACGCTCGGCAAGTTTTTTATGATAAAGGCTTAATCCTTGAAGCATAGCGTTGGCTCCAGAAATGCTTTGCAGAAAGGTCAGAGGGTCTTCAGGATCATTGGAGCGTTCATAAAAGACATGACCTGTTCGATCAAGGAACATCTGCAAAGCTTGAAAATAATCAGGTTCTCCCACATGTACCGCTCCAACCAGATGGATCACTTTATCATCACGAGGGCGTTGATAGGTAGCAATAGCTGTTTCCAAACCCTGGCCGTCTTCGGTAAGGCGGAGGAATAAAGGAGCTTCGCTTGACTGAGGGACAGGGGTAGGAGAACGAACAACCTGCAATCGAAGTGTCTCTTGGTGTCCCACCTCTAAGGCTCTTACAAGGCTAGGGGGAGGTGTCATAAGACTAATATGAATTACTACTACCATATAAACTTAACTATTTTTAGCTACTTAGGGGTGACTAAAAGGCTCGAAGGGAGGAAGAAGCGTCAAAAACCAGAAACTTTAAATAAGTGAGCTCACTTATTTCTCTTTATGACCAATATCACCCTCTCAATTGAAGACCCTGTATACAAACACATGAGAGAACATTCTGAAATTAAATGGAGTGAATTTGTACGTAAAGCAATAAAACAACGTCTTGCAGAGCTTGATATCATAGAAAAACATCCGCATCAAGAAAGCATTTTGACCATGCTTGCGTCTGAAGAAGTATTAAAAAAAGATTGGGATAACGAAGCAGATGAACAGTGGAACGATGTCTAAGAAATCTTTGATTTCTGAGACACAAAAAATTATGAGGTGAGTTTTTCGTGTATAAACAAAAAGATATTGTCCTGCTTCCCTTTCCTTACTCTGATTTGACAGGCGCAAAACAACGTCCGGCAGTTATTATTTCTAATGAAAAACTCAATAAAACGCAAGATCGCATTTGTTGTCTTATCACCAGCAACATACTAACAACGGATGGATTACCTCTCTCTGCTTCTGCATTGACAGAAGGAACATTGCCATTCAAAAGCTTGGTAAAACCACAACGTCTTTTTACGGTTCACGAAAAGATTATCAAGAAAAAGCTAGCAACAATAACTGATTCGTTTCATGAACAAATCGTTGCCGAAGTTCATAAATATATCCAAACACAAACCGATTGAATGAGTCTTTGAGAAAGGAGTTAGTTAGGTCCTTCTTTATTTCTTCTTGTTTTGCTTTATAGGCTGTATGAGGCTATTTTATGAGGGTTATGGACGTTCTCTGAACAAAACGAAAAGGTTAAATAGTTATACCACCAAATGGTGACTAAAATGTTTATTATCTTCATGTGTCATTTTTGAGGTTATTATGGTAGAAGAACGAAAACTCAGAGTGAAGGATGTAGCTGAAGAATTAGGGATGGATCCAAGAGAATTTTTCTATTATGCAGCACAATGTGGTGTGAGATTTTATGAAGGAACTTTTCCTAGAGACCACGGTATCGACTTTGGGGATTTTATTGCTCGTAAAAAAAGTGAGTTTGAACCTGCCAGTCAACCCCCGTGGGAAAGTATTGTTAGGACTATTGAAGCAAATCTCACTGAGAATATGCAACGCTTTGCACAATATGTTAGTGGAAAAATTGAAGTACAAGTTGCGAATGCAGAAGTAACACTTTCAGATGGAAAAAAAGAGGAGATCAAAAAAAGGAAGGAAATAATTGAACCATTAGAAGATCTTATGCTGAGAGCGCATAAAGCGTCAAAGAACATTTTGGAATCAAATGATTTTAGATATGGTTACGCTCTCGCAATACATTTAAGAGACCCCAAAAACAAATTTGAACAAGGACAACAGACAATTGGACCTCGCCTTAGCGGACTATTTTCTCCAGATCAAGAGAAGCGACTTTGTGAAATAGTTCTCGATCCTGTATATAGCAGAGATTTAGGTATTTTTAATGCATTAGCAGAAGGGGTCATTAAAACTGCAGCATCAAAAAAACAAGCTGAAGAAGCTCAAGGGAAAAACAAAACACGAGTCGAGGAACAGGGATCATTAGATGTTCTTATTGAAATATATGCAAAGGAATTCAAAGATCTTTACGCAAAACATAAAGAGGGGTTTAGCCGTCTTCATTTCCCAGTCATTGCTACTTCTGTGGCACGGTGCATTGCAGAAGATCCTCGAGCGAATATACCCTTTGTACCAAGGATGATGCTTGAAGTCTACGATGCCATGTTGGAAGACCCCAAATTCTCACCTTATTGTGCTTCTGGTGAAACTTACAGAAGAATGGGGACTATTGTCCAATCGTTGCGAGATAAAGAAACGGTATTAGTGTGTCATGCATTCTTGAAAGAAATGGAAGAAGAAGGATACCTTCATGTCCAACTAGAAGAATCTACTGAATTGCCATTCAGAAATTTTTGCAATCTTGACGAAGAACTTGCCAGGATTGTATATGGGTTACAAGATGCTTCGATGGTACGGGATGTTCTTACATTTTGGAGGGAGACTGTTGATTACTACAAGCAACACCCTTTCAACAAAGGATTTATAGCAGAAATAGATACGTTGGAGTTTATTGCAGGTCAATCTCGAAGTAGTGCTGTCACCAGAATGGGTATGGAATTCATACAACAAGTGAGATGTGAATTAGAATTTGATCGTTATGCTACTTTATCAAATGTGGTTATGGGACTTGCAACTATGGATCATGAACATGTAAGTAAGGATTTTGATCTTCTCTTAAAAGCAAAGACACCACAAGAGAGATATCTTGTGGCTGCGTATGTAGGAGATGTTGCAAAAGCAAAGGACTATGGAGTACCTGTTGGCGAGCTTGTTGATATGTATCATGACAAACTGCCTCAACTTCCAGACGTATATCGGTCTCCAGAATTCACAGAAATCTTAATTGTTACTCTTGGAAAAATCTGCACGACTACAGAAACAGAAGTTGCTCATCAATTACTGGCTTTCTTTGATGATCCGAACTGGACAACCCATGTTGAAGCAACAAAAGAAATGGTGTGGACTGTAGGAGACATCGCGAATAGAATTGGATATTCCGAAGAGATGCACTATGGGATACGATTGAATACCCAAGCAATGTATGCTATTCTTGATCTTTTAGAACCGTATGCTTTTGATCCAAAAACAGCTTGTGCGATAGTTTGCGGATTAGAATTAATACAACGATGGGAAAGTTTCCGAGGTGAAAAGCCTCATCGTTTTTATAGGCTTATGGAGATTTATTGTGCAGAAGAAACACACACCGAAACTTCGTGCGGGGATTTAAAACGATTTATTGCACGACACCAGAATGAACCAATATATTGGCCTCTTGCAGCAGAGATCGTGACAAAAATTGGGTATTATAGCAAGAAACCAGAAACACTGGAGAGGTGTCTTGAGTTATTATCAGAAGATGCCGAAAAGAGAAGCCCACATCTTCCTCGTGCACTCCTTCTTGAAGTGCATTCACTTGCAAAGAACGACGATGCAAAAGATAAGATTCCTGATCTTGTGGATGTGCTTTACGCACACGTTTTCTCTGATCGTATAGAACAGCAACGAAAGGAAGATAAAAATTATTTGAGAAAAGTAAGAGAAGAAAAAACTCAGACCGTCAAACCATCGTTAGATAGAGTACAGGGTTGTGATACCCTCGCAGCAGAAGAGATGGCTGTTGTAGAAGATCTATATCAAACAGAGATACCTTCAGTTGTAACAAGAGCAGTTCAAGCGCTGAATATAAGAAGAACAGTGGAACAAGAAAAGTATGATGGAAAACCAGACTTAGAAGAAGTACGAGAATGTGCAACCCTCAATATTCCTGATTATGTCGTTATAAAAAAATTAAAGAAAGCAGATGAAACAGGAGAAGAACAAACTATTGAAGGCGGAACAAGAAAAATTTATGTAGCGCAACACCAAGATGGACGACTTACTATTCTTAAAGTAGCGAGAACAGAAGGACACGTTCCGAAACCAGGATATTCACCTCAGCAAATTGATCCCGAACAGATGAGAGAAGCAGGGAGAAAAGAGTCAGAGATAATTAGTCATTTAGGGACACACCCAAACATTGTAGTACTTTACGAAAGATCAAATTTGCCTGATGGAAGACCATATTCTGTTGAAGAATACATTAAAGGAGAGAGTGTAAGGGATTTTATCAAAGATGAAAAACGATGGGCACAGATGACCTATTCTGGAAAAATAGATATAATAAGAAAGATCTTAACAGGATTATCACACGTGCATGGAAGAAACATTGTACACGGCGATCTTGCATCAGGTAATAGTATGATAAACCAACAGGGAGAGGTAAAACTTATTGACTTTGGATCAGCGACAATAGTTGGTTCAGATGGTTTTACTTCGGCAGAAAATGTTATGTTAACTCCCCGATTTTATGCACCCGCAGAATATTATGAAGGCAGATATGGTCTTCCAAGCGATGCCTACCAAACAGGCATTTTAATGTTCGAGATTCTTACAGGAAGATTTCCGTTTGAAAGAAGAAAAGAAGAGATGAAAGACGTGGTAAAAGAAAGGGAATTTTATGAAGAGATGAGACGAAATATTGAAGCGCATATTCCACCCGAACTTCAGCCCGTTCTCAAAAAAGCAACACAGATGGATTCTGAACAACGATATAAAAATGCAGGAGAACTCAAACAAGCATTTGAAGAAGCGATAACGGATAAAAACCGTAATGCAATTATAAAACAACTAGACTGTGGACAGCCACTAACGGAAGAACATAGGGCATTTCTCTTAGCTTATTTAAAACGGGATGAACAAGGAAGAACTTAAAACACCAGTTCAGATTTATTTTAGTTTTCAAGAGAAGATTTGGTTATGGCATCTCTTTAGTGATATCCCACTTCATTCACATCTCTTTCAGGTTTATTGCCATGGTGGGAGATGCAAGGTTGTAAATGCGAATAAGGATGTCAAATAACCAGTGGAAGAACATAATCTCATCTTTCTGCAGTTTGTCTGCCATGTTGTTGAGCTCATCAACAAGTTTATCGCGTTCGTCATAAAAGAAATCCTCTTTTTTGGAGTCGTATTTATAGAAATTTTCGTAGGATATTTGTAAAAGACCATTGGTTCTTTTGAAAATCTGCAGGAGTTGCTTATTGAACCTAATTTTCTTATTGATATAATAAAAACACAGATCACGATATGCATCCCCTATCTCCTCCATATTATCAATCATGAGGTAAAGATACATGGGTTCTTGAAGCGAATCGCGTTTTTTATTGACCATTCTCGTCAAAAAAAGATAGATTTTGTTGATCACTTTGTCTTGCTTTGCAATATTTTCTAAGAAGCCAGTTTTTCCTTCGCTGAGTTCTTTGTAACAGTCGTCTGCCATATTGGTGAGCAGAAGAAAATAGCGTCGTAGGAGGTTTTCAAATTCCATCTCCGAAGGCAACGTAATGCTTTTAGCTTTGCAATAATCCTTCCCCTGTTCAATAACTTCGAATCCTATTAAATCAGCGAGATATTCTTTAATTTCACCAAGTTCTTTAGTTTCTTCAAAGTGGAAAATAATCTCATCAAATCCTCTACGATAGGCATTGTAAATATATCTTCGTTTAAGGCGCCAACTGCCATGCATATTAATTTCCACACAATGGGGAGTGGATTCTCCAGCGGTTGAGATTTGTAATGCACTGCCTTCTTCACTGACCTCAATCTCATCCCCCTGCTTGAGTCCGTATTGTCTCGCCCACTTGCTCGGCAGACTTACTGTTAGGGTGCTTGCTCCGACACGGTTGATTTTGCGTTTCATGCCCGTATTACAGGGGCACTAGTATAAATACTTTCCTATAAAATAATTACTTAAAAGAAAGTAATTACATAATTACTAGTAATAATTGTAATGGCAAAAGGGAGATATAGTCTGCCAGACAAGAGGGAGTGAAGGGGATAGGTACAACGAGGTAAGAATATGGCTGAAGAAAAATATCTCACGATTGCGATTCAGGATCCGTGGCACATAATAAGGGAGACATGTATACCAAGACTCCCTGAGCCAGTGTGTAGAAAATTGTCTTTAATCAAAATAAGTGAAAGTGAGTTAAGATATAGCGGTAGCGGAGAGTTTGCTTTTTTCAATGGCTATACGGACCTAGAAAGAGATAAGTTTTTTTATGACTCACGAGTTGAATTAATTCGTAACTTACGAGTTGAATTAGCAAGTGATGGCTATGGATATGCTCTTGGAGGATATATCAAATCAGATTTTTTCTTTACCCCTAAAGATAAAGAGCGCTTACCTGAGAAATTCCCATTTGTTAACTTTAAACCACTGATAGACGATCTGAAATTTGTTATGGCTTATCAAAGACCCCCAGCGTCTATGGGATCAGTATATGAACAAGGATGGTTACAACTAAGAATTGGCATTAATACTGATTTAGAAGGCATGCTCTTAACAGAAGAACAGGTCACAAAAGAGAAAAGAACAAGCTGGCTAGGATTAGTTGAAAGAGAAGTAGAAGTCAGAAAAAAAGTTCCCATATTGATTCCGTTACCCGAGGAAAGAGATAAGGCAGAGGACCATATTCTCGCCCGTATGGTTGCAGTTTGTCAAGCATTGGAATATGGGGTAAATGCATTGTATCGTTACAACGGTTCGAGAGGAGAAAGAATGGGTGAAGTGCAATTGACGCATGCCATGGACAATGGGGCAATTCGTTTCCACACACCTGGTAAACAAGATACAATATGCGCAAAATCTTATGATATTGCAGATGAGAAAGGTACAAAATTGTATTTCTATCGCACCGATTTAGATGGACAGTTCAAAATAAAACAACCAGAAGTACAGCCTCGAAAAACTGATACGGGAACAAGAACCATCGATCGTCCACGGCAAGTAACGCCAACCATTGAACAACCCAAACCAAAACCCATCGTTCCCAAGCCAGAACAGAAAGAGCATCGTATCACCTTGAGTGATGTTGTTGGAGCAGAAGATGCAAAAAGAGAACTGGTAAGAGTCTGCGATTATTTTACAAATCCGACAGAATATCAAAAGTGGGGGATCAGCCAGAAGGCAGGAGTTTTATTATATGGTCCTCCTGGAACAGGTAAAACCTTGCTGGCACGAGCACTCGCAAATGAAGCTGATGCTCAGTTTATGCTCTATAAGCCTCATGAAACAATGTCTAAATGGAGCGGTGAGACTGAAAGCAATTTTGCAAAACTTTTTGAAGACGCAAAAAAATATCCGAGATCTATCATTCTTATCGACGAATTTGATGCATTGGCAAGGAAAAGAGAAATGGGTGATGGGAGCTCGCATGGCACGGAAGCAAGACTCGTGACTATGCTGCTCGATTTTCTGGACGGCTTTGAACAACACAACAACGTGTATCTTATAGGAACCACAAATCGTAAAGAAGTTATCGATGGGGCAGTTCTCGAAAGACTTTATCCTATCGAAGTTCCCCTCCCGGGTTTTGATGAACGAGCAGAATTAGTACGGCGAAGAATAGAAAAACATCGTACGGGTGTTGAAATAAACCCCTTTGGAGAAATAGATTACGAAGCAGTAGCAAGAGCAAGTGAAGGTTTATCAGGCAGAACACTCGTCGGAGACAAACAAGGAATCTTTTCAAGTTTGTTATACCGCGCAAAAGAATTAAGCGACAAACAAGGAAGCCTCTATGTTGTGACAACACAGAATTGGCTGGAAGAGATACAAAAAGTAAAACCAGAATCAACTAAACGAACCGTTGGCTTTCATTAAGGGAAAAGTGCGGTAATTATCAGTAATAATTGTAATGGAACAAGGAAGATAAAGTAGCATAACTTAAAGATATAAACGATAATCTTAAAGATGATAGGAGTGAAAAATGACAGATGTACAGATTACCATTGTGGGAGCAGGAGCAGTCGGCCACGCTCTTGCGTACGAACTCAGCAAAACATTAGATGATATTGTAGTTGTTGATCCCCACCCGAATGTGCACAAGATGGATGAACTCACCGTTCAGACAACGCATAATTCGGGAGTGATCCATGCAGGAATTTATTATGATCGTGCAGACAGACCGTTCAAAGCAAACTTATGTCCGCGTGGCAACGCAAAATTGTATGCATTTTGCCAGGAGCATGACGTTCCGCATCGAAAAACAGGCAAATTAGTGGTAGCAACAGAAGCATGGCAGTTGGAATATCTTGCTGATGTAAAACGTGTTGCTGACGAAAATGGAGTTCCCGGAGTAGAATGGCTCCATACAGAAGATGAAATCAGAAGATTTGAACCCAACGTTCAAGGCATCGCTGCTCTGCATGTGCCAACTTCAGGAATTATTGATCCTGTAGAATACCTCAAAAAGCTCCATAATCTTTCTGATAGCACGGGGAGAGTTTCCTTTGTTTATGGTTCTCGAGTAACAGACATCCATCCGGTTTCATCAGGATTCCAAGTAACAACACATACTCAAGGTCAGGGACAGGAAACGTTTGAAACAAGATTTTTGATCAATGCCGCGGGATTACATGCAGATGAGGTAATGAAAATGCTTGATGCAGAAAGCCCCCATAGCATTCGCCCCACACCTGGAGAATCGGCAAAGTTTTATCGAAAACGTGATGGAATAGAAATGACAGGAATGAATGTGTATCCCGCTCCGTATGTGCATGATCCGAACGGTGAAGTATTAAGCATACCTCTTTCAGAAGCACGGGAACGTGTCAAAGCTGGTGAAGCGTTTTACACACTGGGTGTGCACCTCACACCGACGCTCGGAGATGAGAAAGGAGGCTACACCAAGGATCCTGAAGGAGCATATCTCTTAGATAAAACCGTGACAGTCGGTCCTGCAAAGAATAAATACAGCGACACAAAAGATCCGGAGTTATTAAAGGGAGACTATCAGAGTCTGCAGCGCCAGCCTTCCTATTACCACCAAAGAGTTCATTCATTCTTCCCAGGTTTAGAGGAAAAAGATGTTGAGTTACATCAGGTTGGAGTTATGGCAACCATCAAGGGTTACCCTGATTGGGTCATTACGTCAGATAGAAATCATCCTGCATGCGTCCATTTAGTAGGTATTGATTCGCCAGGATTGACAGGCTCTTTGGCTATTGCAGAGCACGTGAAAAGACAGTATTTTCCGTAGATAGTGGGAGATAGTCATCTTGACAGGGAATCTTGACAGGGAAAAGAGAGTATATGAAACAAGAATCACCCTGGGCGGAACAAGAAGCGGAATTAGACCAAGCACCAAAGAGTAGTTTGTCATCTCAAGCACCGCAGAAAGGAGATATTTCGTCTCTTCTTGAACATAAGCCCACCTTGTTGAGATCATCAGCTGCGTTTCTCTTTAACGACAGTGTATTGAAATATCCGCTCCACACGTTGGATGACCGGGTTGTTGTAGGAACGAGCTGTTTAGGATATAGTGAAAAAACGTATCTCGTAGTTCCAGCAATACAAGTGGGCTGTCCAGTGCAATGCAACTTCTGTCAGGTCGGCGATCAGGGATATGAGAGGAGTTTGACTGCTAAAGAAATCGTTGACGAGATTGCTTTGATTGTACAAAAGTCACATCAGTATGGTTATCCGCTTGCTCAAACAAGAGTAAAGATCAGTTTTGTTGCAGATGGCGATCCTTTAACCAACCCAAATTTTGGACAGGCTTTGGAGCAGATCGCAGAGCGAGCAGTTGTGCCGATGAAGGTCTCAACAGCGTATCCTGATACTCCTTTGGCTGAACGTCTGTTTGACGAGATATGTTCATTCTCGGCGACTTATGGGGATACGGTTCAGTTTCAAATTTCTCTCAACTCAACCGATGCGGAGTATCGTGCAAGGATTGCAAAAATACCTCTTGCAGATTATCGAAAGATACGTGAAGCAGGAGAGAAATGGCAATCTGATGTACCTCATGCCCGAAAGGTGAATCTTACGTTCACATTAACTCAAGAAACCCCGTGCACACCCGAAGACATCAAGGATATCTTAACGCCGGACCTTTTTGCCATCAGACTGCGTGATTGGGCGCCGACAGAACGAGGGTTGCGATATGGGTTGCACCGCATAGGGCCGGAAAAGTTGAAAGAACTTGCAGACAGATTTGTTTCTGAAGGATATAATGTCATACCAGGAAGGACAGGAAACACTGAGCGAATGTTTATATTATCTGCCGGTCAGCTAACAGGGATGTACCAAAGTTTATTGAGATAGTCCTTCACATTTGATCAGGAGATTTGATGAGGTAATTACCAGTAATAATTGTAATAGAAGAAAGAAGATATAGTTCTTGAGTCTCTATGGTGGTAGGTGAAAACATGACTCAAGAAGATGTAATAAACAAACAAGAACCAGAAAGAGAAAAGTCCGAAGAAGAGAAACTAAATGGGACAGTTCTTGAAGAACTTGTTATAACGCTACCGAGTTTACTTAGACTTTGTTCTGGCCAACATCATGCGTGGGTGGAAGAGTATTATAAAGCAGCAAGACCGTCTGCTTTACGAGCTCAGCGCGAACTATCAGTTCTTTCTCAAGAAACGAAACAACAGATTATTGATGCATTAGTAACACGCTATTCGCCAACCCGCAACTCATCCGATTCGACCGTACATGATCGTCTTAATGCATTTGTAGAGATCAGTAGAGCAAAACCATCTTCTCACATTGTTCAACAGAAATATGCTGATTTGGCTCGTGTTGCTGAGGAGTATGGTAAAAAAGAAAAAGACGGGGATGCGTGGTGGTTTTTCAGGAATCAAGTTATAACGTTTCGTGGCTGGGACATAGAACCTCCTTCGGAAGAGTTAATGTCTAAGATTTATCAAAAACAAAGAACTTCTCATTGTCTCAAAGATCTTTATGAACATACAGGTGTGAAACCATCTCTTGAAGATGTTTCAAGTTGGGTGAAATTTGGTGATCCTGAAACACTTGATTTTTTCACGGAGATTCTTGGAGAAAAACCGTTGTTGAGATCGGGTGATATCCAAAGAGGCTACGTGAATATTCTTACCTCATCTGCTGTTAAACTTGGCGAAAGAATTCAAAAGTGGAGAGAATACACAGGAGTGAGAGAGGCTTCATGGACTGTTGACGAAGCAACAAGAGTGTTATTGAAACGACTAGGAGAGGATACGGAAAGAACTGGAGCACAAAATGTTAAAGACACTAGTTCATTGATTGAACACTTAGAAGCAATCGTGACTGCCACAGAAATGTTGCCTTCTCCTCCGACAATACAGGAAGGCTATGATCTTATCTTTACCCACGCCTCCTGCTTTAGGACGGAAAAGTCGCAAGTCAAGTCAGATAGACCAATACAAGAAGCCTTGTCGAGTATTCTCAGACGCTATCGAGAAATCGTGAAAACTGAACCCGCCACCGACACAGTTCAAGCATGGTACGAGCAACTGTCTTGCAACGAAGAAGGTTTCCCGCTGGCAGCTGTAGTTGAAGAACTTGAAATAATTCCTTGGCAAACTACCGTCCAACAAGAATATCGTAAATTAATAGAGAAAAGAGACATGGATGGGATAAAAAAACTCTATGCTGTAACAAACATGAAACCTTCAGTTTCTGAAGAGGATTACCATCGTCCCGTAAGTGAAAGGAACATTGAAGCAGTAAAGGAATTAAGTGAAATAACAGGAGAAACTGTTCAACTTCCCAGTGGAGATGTTCAGCAAATGTACCGTGAATTTCTTATTGAAGGTGATCATCTTTCAAAGGCTGATATACTTTTTGCGCTTACCGGAGAGCATCCTGCATTACATCAAGACGAGATGCAAAGAGTATATGACAAACAAGCAGAAAAATATGATGTAGAAAGTCGTAAGGCGGTCTTAGATCATATTATGGGTATTCCACTCCGGTTCGGAAGAGAAGCACAAATAAAATATCTTGTTGGAACTGGACAATTGGAAGAACTCGCACGACGTGAACCTCTGTTCCAATCATTCCTTGTTCATGATGATCATCCATAATTTTTGACTGAATAAAACCGCAAACCCAGGTCATCGAGGTGCTGTATGCCGAAGCGCATTGTGATTAATGTAGAAGATACCCGCCTTATTGAAGATCTCAATATTTTGATCCCTCATAAGAAAAAACAAGGCGCATTTTTGCAGAAACTTATACAGGAGCACATTAATAAACATGAAGAAAAGATTAATGAACTCCGACGTTTAGATGGACTCAGAAAAGAACTTATCCAGAATGGTGATATGAACCAAAAAACTGAATAACAAGAGGCTAAAGTGTTAGAATATGGATGCAAGCACCGCGATACGAAGAGCAAGACAGCTTATGGAAAACGGAAACATTGATGAAGCACTTATCGAATACAGCATAGCAGAACAATTTGCAGAAACTGATGAGCAAAAATTTGAAGCAATGCTCCATGGGGGTTTACTAATTCTTGCGAAAGGCGACAAACAAGGAGCAGAGATGCGATTTCGAAAGGTAATACAATCATTCCCATGGAGAGAAAATGGTTATATAAATTTGTATATGGTTTATGCGATACAAGGAAGAGAAACAGAAGCCGAAGCAGCCCTTAGAGAAGGTATAGAGAAAGTTGGACCTAATGGAAACTTAAGGATTACGCTAAGTCTGTTTCATTGGGAAAGTAGACGAAGAAAACTCGCTTTAGACACCCTCGAAACGCTTCTCGAAGAAGGAAGAACAGAAGTACAAGATGTTCTATTACTGAAACATCTTATTCAACGGTATTTGCAAACAGCACTGGAAACGCAAGATCCGACACAAGCCCAAGAAGCTATTGACCGTGAAAAGAGAATATTTTATCATTTAGCTCACGTTGGAACCCGATTAATGCCTGATAACTTTCTAATGTGGTATCGTTATGGGGACATTGCAGAAGGTATTGGAGAACTTGAAGAAGCAATAAGGGCCAATAGAACAATAGTTGAGTGGAATCAAGAACGTATTCCTGATAGGGTTGATTATCTTACAGCCCATGTTGGATTAGCAAGGTGTTTAGTGCAGTGTGATCAGTACGATGAAGCGTTAGAAGTCTTAGAGCGTGTTGCAAAAACACCCATTTCCATATTTGATAATTATAACTGTATCGCAGGAATAGCCCAGTATCAAAAAGGACAGAGAATGAAAGCTAGACAGCACTTTAGCATGGTGGTCAATTCTCATTTTCCTGGAACAAGTCCGGTTGAAGAATTAATCAGGTTAAAATATCGTGCGGAAGCGTATCGATATTTAGCACTCATAAGTTCTGAAGAAGGAGATTATCGCCAGATGTTTTCTTATACCGAGTGCATGCTTGCAACAAATCCGAACACGACCCCGGAACAACAGCAACTCTTTGCGATGGTTAAAACAGCGGCTGAAACAAATGGGTATAAAAACCCCATTGCTGTAGTTCTTCCAAGGGAAGTGATAGAGCAATTTCAGTTGGGAGAGAAATCGTGGGCTGATGTTTTGTTAGGGGCCAGTAGTATCTTTCCCCTGTCGACAAAGGGGAATCAAGTGCAATAACGAATTGTTACAAATACTTCTCAATCGGTTCTGCACGGGAGAGAACGCTGTTGAACAGCTCCATGTATAAAGCTGCGATATCCTTAGAACGAAGCAGTACACCACTGGTTTCGCCGTGGTGGCGCAATGAAAAGAACACGCGGTCGTCAGAAATAAAGAGTTGCATGGGATTCGTATCGTCAATAACATACATCTTTAAGTTTTCACCGCTCAGCTGGGTTTTGAGATCCCGCACCACTTTGTCAAAAAATTCCTGCCCAAATTCAGTGATAATCAAATTTTTGTGGAAATCAAAGCTTTTCTTTTCCATAACGGCAATATACTTTTTCTTGCTGTGAAAGAACTCCTGGAGCGTTTGAAATGCAAGCAATGATTTCTCAGGGGTGCGATGCGCAAGCGTCGGCCGTGTTGCAATGATAAGATTCCGGATTTTTAAAAAGTCATCCTTGTTGTGGGCGTAGAATTCAAAGGGCAGGGAATTGCTGATAGCGATGCCATAGACTTGACTGCATTGATGGAGCATCTTCATGTAGGTATACGTAAACTGACTGCTGGTATCGATATGCTCGATATGGTGGATATTTTCTTTTTCTTCCAGTAATTGGATGATCCGGTGCTCGTTTTTAACAAAGGTATCGAACCGATTCTTCATAAACGTGATAATTTTTTCTTTGGGATTCTCCATCCAGTAGACATACGGTTTCTTCGAGGTCTTTTGAATCAGACCTGACTCCAGAAGCTCGTTGAGAAAGAGATAGATTCTGCCGGGTGGAATTTTGGTAAGTTCACAGACCTTTTCTGCAGAGAGTGCTTCAAACTGGAGCGCCTTGAGAATCTCAATATGCTGGTTTTTGAGGTCAAAGCCGTCCTGCAGTTCAAGAAAGATCTTGTCGAGTTCCATGCCCCACCCTCTCAGACCTTATCTCGGATCCCCACCTTCCGAGTAAAAAGGTAAAGAAGGTAAGGAAGTTTATAAATATTCCGGAAAAACACGGAAAAATCATTTTTTTGTAGGAAACATTTTTATAGGAGAACAGACCCTATAACAGAGTTCTTTCAGAGTGTTGGCTCATATGCAATGGGCCCCACGCCAGGTTAACAAATGCTGACAAACAAATGTGTGCTTAAGGAACTTATGGCTGAGGAAGGCCATAAGAGTTTAATTATTGAGCAGCTGTCTCGCAATTATATTGCTAAAGGTATTGACTATCGCGTCAAACGCCATAAGCAAATGTTCTCTAAGATTTTACGCACCAAAACAATGGTGCAGGCATCATAATTTCTTAGACAAACCCCCGGTCAAAGATGTGCTCAAATTCCTTTGATTGGGGGTATTTGTAGCGTTAGGAAAAACAATATAAAATCATTCTGTTTACTAGATTGTGAACAAAACTGCAGTATCAAAGAAATTCAAAGAATTCTTCACGAGTAAGGCCTACTTGTTTGATAATTGATAACAAGGTTCCTTTTGCTATTTCTCGATGATGAGAAACGGTTAACCGACGAAAGGGTTCTTTATTTTGCCGAAGGATCATGTGGCTTCCTGTCTGATGATCAATCTCGTAACCCAGTCGATGAAGAGCCTTAACAACATCTGTACCCGAAAGAAGAGGTAACTTAGGCATAGATTTCTACCACATCTTCATCAATAGAAGGAGGAATAGCTTCGTTATGTTTTTTGAGGCTTTCCACATATCCTTTTATAGCATCTTTGATGTTCTCAAGAGCTTCTTCTCTTGTTTTACCTTGAGAAATACAACCAGGTAAGTTTGGACATTCGGCAACAAACATGCCGTCTTCATCTTGTTCAATAGCAACTCTAAATTTCATGATTTCACCTACGAGTAAAGTGGAAGTTAAAGTTTAAATAACTTTTGTTAAAATACTGATCTATCTTACTCTACCGTCACACTCTTCGCTAAGCTTACTCACTCAACTCTGCTTCGTTCGTAGCCTTGCAAAGTCCAATTCCCTATTCTACAGTTACTGACTTCGCCAGGTTCCTCGGCTTATCAATATCACACTCTCGCAGATTAGCAATATGATACGCCAGCAACTGCACTGCAATTGTTGCTAAGAACGGATACAGAACTTCGTCAGTCTTGGGAAGGGAGATCACATCGGTGCAGTGTTCTTTAATTTCCTGATCGCCTTCGGTTGCAATCGCAATAATCTTTCCATTTCTCGCCTTAATCTCTTGAATATTGCTGATCATCTTGCTGTACAATGCATTCTTCGGAACAAGAGCAACCGTAGGAACTTGATCTGTCACTAAAGCAATAGGGCCATGCTTCAATTCTCCAGCAGCATAAGCTTCTGCATGAATATAAGAAATCTCTTTCAGCTTGAGAGCACCTTCGAGTGCAATCGGATACATCACATTTCTTCCAATAAAAAAGAAGTTGTAGACCATAAAATATTTTTTAGCAAGAGCTGCAATAGCATCATTTTGTTTGAGGACTTTTTCAATCAAAGCAGGAAGCGAGTCAAGTTTGAGATTTTTGCCAGTGCTCGAAAGCTTCTCAGCAAGACGGTACAGCACAGCAAGCTGTGCGCTAAAAGCTTTGGTAGAAGCAACACCAATTTCAGGACCAGCGCGCGTGTAGATGACCTGATCAGATTCGCGGGCAATCGTGCTGTCAACAACATTGATGATCCCGATGACCTTTGCTCCTTTTTCTTTTGCAAGACGCAAGGCTGCAAGCGTATCTGCAGTTTCTCCGGATTGAGAGATCACCAGAAGGACATCCTGCCTGCCAATCAAGGGGTTTTTGTACCGGAATTCTGAAGCAGCATCCCACTCAACAGGAATCTTTGCAGTCTGTTCGATCAAGTATTTTCCCACCAATCCCGCGTACGATGCGGTTCCGCAGGCAATCACAAAAAGCTTTTTTGCAGATTTGCAGAGCTTGACCACGTCATCAGAAATTTTTACTTGAAGTGTATCTCGGACAACCCGGGGCTGTTCAAAAATCTCTTTCAGCATAAAATGTTCATATCCGCCTTTCTTTGCCTGCTCAACATCCCAGTTAATGGTTGTGGAATTTCGTTTGACCGGTTTTCCTGATTTGTCAAAAATTTGGATGCTGTCTTTTTTCACCACTGCGGTTTCGAAATCATTGAGATACACTGCGTTTTTGGTGTATGCAATAAATGCGGTCACATCAGATCCAAAGAAATTTTCTCCTTTGCCAAGACCAAGCACCAGCGGACTTCCATTCCTTGCTACAACTATATAATCAAAATTTTTATGCAGAACACAGAGGGCATACGTTCCAATCAACTTTTTGAGCGTTGTGTCAACTGCTTTTTTTAGATCCGTCTTTAGATCCGTTTTCTGTTGTTTCAATGCTTGCTGCTTCAGTTCTTCTTCAATCAGATGTGCAATGACCTCGGTATCTGTTTCAGAAGCAAAATGATGGCCTTTACTGAGCAGATCCTGCTTGAGATCAAGATAATTTTCAATAATGCCATTATGTATCAGTGCAAGATCACCTTTGCAGTCGCTGTGAGGATGTGCGTTGACATCGCTTGGTCGGCCGTGGGTGGCCCAGCGTGTATGCCCCATACCCATGATTCCGGCAACTGGCTTCATGGTCTGCTTGAGTTTTTCTACGCGGCCCAGCATTTTCTGGACTTTAATCGTTTTCGTTGTTGTGTCAAGGATGGCAATGCCTGCTGAATCATAGCCCCGGTACTCCAGGTGCCCCAAGCCTTGGATCAGGATGTTCTGAACCGGCTTTTCTCCGATGTATCCCATAATTCCGCACATAGGGACCTCAGAAAGGGGGCCTCTTTTTATAGATTGCTTCTTTTTCGTGATCGTACTGCGAGCTTAATCCACGACTAACTTTAACTAACTTTATAAACATCTTGGCCTTCTCAAACACCATCAAACCTATGGCAAAAGCAGAGACAAAACCCGGAAAAGAAAGAGAAAAAGGAAAAGAAGAAAGAAAAGAGGGAAATAAAGAGCCTGAAGCAGCAAAAGGACTCTCGATCAAAAAAGATGAAGAATTTGGAGAATGGTTCAGCCAGCTGATTATCAAAGCAGAACTCATTGAGTACACCGATGTTTCTGGCTGCTACGTGTTTCGCCCTAACTCTTATTTTATTTGGGAGCAGGTTCAGCAATATATGAACAAGCGCTTTCAGCCACTGGGCGTAAAGAATTGCTACTTCCCCCTATTCATTCCCGAACATCTGCTTCTGAAAGAACAGAAGCATGTCGAAGGCTTTGTTCCTGAAGTTGCATGGGTCACCCATTCAGGAAAAACTCCGCTTAAGGAAAGGCTTGCAGTACGACCAACTTCTGAAACGATTATGTATGAAACCTACAAAAAATGGATTCGAAGCCATCGCGACCTTCCGCTTCTGTTGAATCAGTGGAACAATGTGGTGCGCTGGGAATTTAAGAATCCTGTTCCCTTTATCCGATCGCGTGAATTTCTGTGGCAGGAAGGACATACGGCGCACGCATCACGAGAAGACGCACTGAGCGAAGTCTTTACAATATTGAATATCTATGAAGACACGTATCGAGAATGCTATGCGGTTGCTGGAATCAAAGGACAGAAAACTGAAGCAGAGAAATTTCCTGGGGCAGAAATGACAACAACGTTTGAAGTCTTTGTTCCCAGTGGAAAATCATTGCAAGGATGCACGTCGCACTTGCTTGGCCAGAATTTTGCAAAGGCATTTGACATCACGTTTACGGATGAAAAGGAGCAACAGCAGTACATTTGGCAAAACTCCTGGGGCTTCTCAACGCGAACAATCGGAGCCACGATTATGATGCATTCTGATGATAAAGGTGTCGTCTTTACTCCAAGAATTGCTCCTACTCAAGTTGCCATTGTTCCCATTTTATTTGAAAAAGTGAGAGATGAGATTCTCAAAAAAGCAAATGAGTTGAAGGATGAACTGAAACAAGCAGGATTGAGGGTCGTGCTTGATGATCGCAATCATACACCGGGCTCTAAATTTTATGAGTGGGAGTTGAAAGGCGTTCCGTTCAGAATTGAACTAGGGCCTCGTGATTTAGAAAAACAGGAATGTGTTGTTGTTCGTCGGGATACGGGAAAAAAAGAATCGCTTAAATTAAAGGATGTCAAGAAGAGGCTTCCTGCGCTGATGGAGCAAATGCATCAAGATCTCTTTGCAAAGTCGCAAGAAGTTCAGAAAAAAGAATCGGTGCATGTAAAAAATTTTGTTGATTTGAAAAAAGGTGTTGAAGAACGCAAGCTTATTTTTGCAGACTGGTGCGGACATGCAGAATGTGAACAGCGCATTACGAATGAGACGCCTGCAAAGATTCTGTGTCTGCCCTTTCAGGACAACGATCCTGCACAAGGAACCACTCCAACAACAGGAGACTGTTCAGTGTGTGGAAAGAAAGGGCTCGTTGTTGCACTGGTGGCAAGGAGTTATTAATCAGATTAATCAAATTTTTATTTTTCCTTCCCTCAGCTGTTTAAGAATTAATTCAGATGCTCGTGTAATATTAGGAAGATTGCCTTTTCTCACACAATGCAGCTTTATCGCAATTTTCTCAAGAGTTTTTTCTGTATCTTTTTCTACCGGAACAGCGTAATGCGACTCGATAATTCCGGGATGCTCATCCATAATCAACAAAAGGTCAAGTTCGGGGTCTTTTGATCGGGTCGTGATCCCGGTCATCAGGTTTTTCACATGGTCTTTTTCGCCGTACGGAATGACTCCAGGGGTATCAATAAGAAAAAATTGCCGCATATTGATATAGTGCTTTCCGCGCGTAAATCCGGACATGCTCGATACCCCTGCCGTTCCTGTTCCGGTCAGCGCATTGATGACTGAACTCTTGCCCATGTTGGGATATCCCAACACTCCGACTCGTGGCTTTTCAAAACCCTTCTTCTTACCCTCAAGAAGTATTCTTTCCTTGAGCAGGTTGATGCCGTGATAGGTTTTGCAGGAAATAAAAACTGAAGGAATCAGCGTTTTCTTGATCTCATCAAGTTTATCCTTATCGGCGAGGTCGCACTTATTCAGGACGTAGATAAGGGGTTTTCCGCTGTTTTTGACTCTCTCCTCAATTTCAACGTTCCGTGTTTGTTCTACGGCTCTCGCATCAACGATCTCAAGAAGAATGTCTGCTTTTGAAATTACCCCTGCAACGACCGCCCAAAAGTTTTTTCCCATAAAAATAACAGAGACGGTGTGTGTTTATAAACTTATAGGGGAATAACAAGGTTTATAAATCCTCGACAGTTCCCGATTCTTGAAGACCTATGAAAATAATTCACCTCTATGCCCATTCTGATTTAGAACTTCTGCCGGCTGTCAAAAAGGCAGTGGAACAAGACTTGCTCAAAGAGTCTGTTGCACTCGTTACCACGATTCAGCATACCAAGATTATACTTGAAGTGGCCGAGTTTCTCAGCAAACAAGGACTTGCTGTTACGAACTATGGCAATATTCTTGGATGTATGCATCCCAAAGTTGCAGAGATTCCAGAAAAAACACTGCTGTATATCGGCGATGGACTCTTTCATCCCAAAGGACTGTGTCTGCGCCTGAAACGAGATGTAGTTGTTGCCAACCCTGCAACCCAGCAAGCCTTTGTTTTGAAAAAAGAAGAGATTGCTGACATTGAAAAACGATTGAAAGGAGCACGATTGAAATTTCACACTGCAACACAGGTTGGCGTACTGATATCTGTCAAGAGCGGACAGAAAACCGTTCAGCAAACCGTGCCGAAGATTATGAAAATCCAAGAAAAATATCCTGATAAAAAGTTTTATTTCTTTGGAGCAAATACCCTGGATATTCAGAGCTTGGAAGATTTTCCATTTATTGAGGTTTGGGTGAACACGATGTGTCCGCGCATGGTCGATGATGACGTGAAGTTTCCTAAGCCGATGCTGAATCTGATGGATTTGGAAGGAGAAAACATTATATAGGGAAAGTAATGAGAGTTAAAAAATATAATAAACCAAAGCGAGGTATGAAAAATGAAACGCTATTTTGAAGATCAACGGGTCGGCGTCTTTGTGGACTGCCAAAATATGTATTATTCGGCAAAGAATCTGTACCGAAAAAAGGTTAATTTTGCAAACATTTTGAAAGCAGGAGTTAATGGAAGACATTTGATCAGGGCATTCTGCTATGTGATTAATGCAGATGTAGAAGGAGAAGAGAACTTCCATGGAGCACTAGCCCATATTGGATTTGATGTCCGGTCAAAAGACTTGCAGACCTTCTTCGGCGGAGCAAAAAAAGGAGACTGGGACGTGGGTATTGCCATGGACATCATGCGTTATGCATCAAAACTCGATGTGGTTGTTCTGGTCAGCGGAGATGGAGACTTCCAGGACCTTCTCGAACATGTCAAAGCATTAGGATGCCGGGCAGAAGTCATTGCTTTTGGAAAAACCTCATCGTCCAAACTGAAGCAGACTGCAGACTTTTTCTTGGATATGGATCAAAATCCGCGCGAATTCCTCATTGTGGATCGGGCGCACCACCATCACGAAAAGCCGGAGGGAGTGTAAGAAACTCGCAAGGGGGGAATACGATGGTTGAAGCATTGACAGCAGGAAATTTCAAAATCAAAATCCAAAAAGGACTGAGTGTGGTTGACTTTTGGGCAGAATGGTGCGGACCCTGCAAACAACTAGGACCGGTGTACGAAGCAGTTTCTCAAGATCCGGAATTCAAAGGAAAACTTGCCTTTTTCAAACTGAACACTGAAGAAGCTTCTGATCTTGCTTCAGAAGAAGGCATCCGAGGTATTCCCTGTTTGATTGTCTATAAAGATGGAAAAGAGGTCAACCGACTGGTCGGTTTCATGCCCAAGGAACAGCTGAAGGAGCAGTTGAAACGAGCAATTTCTGGAAAGTGAGACGTTAGAAAAAAAAGCGTCAGAAACAAGCTAAAACCGACGAAAAATCCAAAGGTTAATATAGCTAAGGGTCTTATACATTCTAATATATTAGAGTTTATCGAAGTTTGTATGTGCGAGAGACACTCATGGCTGCTTTTCAAAAAATAACAGGATACAAAAAGATAGGCTTTTGCAAGCGTTGCAATACCAAAATGATTGATCCTAAACCTTCTATGTTCTATTGTGATCCTTGTCTTCTGAAGCTAAGAAAACACTAAAACAAGGGTTTGACCATTTCTTTGGGCATCTTGATCCCAGCGAGTTTAAGAATTGTCGGTGCAATGTTCTGCAAGGTTCCTCCTTTCGTAAAACTGAGCTTCGATTTCTGAAGAGAAGGGTTTTTTGAAATCACAACAAACGGAACATCGTTGGTGGTATGGGAAGTCTTCATTTCACCTTCCATAACCTCTGCGTTGCCATGATCTGCGGTGATGCAGACTATACCCTCTTTGTCAAGAACAGCATCAACCATACGCTTGATGCACTGATCCATGACCCCCAAACCTTTCATGGTTGCAGTGAGATTGCCCGTGTGCCCAAGCATATCAGCATTTGCAAAGTTGACGACAACAAAGCTGTATTTCTTTTTCTTGAGCTGTTCAAGAAACGTCTCAGTAATAGGAAGCGCACTCATTGCAGGAGTTTTGTCATACGTGGCAACTTTTGGGCTTGGGATAATGATGCGCTCCTCGCCGGCAAAAGGTGTTTCAAGGCCGTCATTAAAGAAATAGGTAACGTGCGCATATTTTTCTGTTTCTGCAATACGTAATTGTTTCCATCCCTGCTGCGCAATCATTTCACCGAGTGTATTTTTTGCATGGAAAGGGGAGAAAGCAACCGGTGCATCGATGGTTTTGTCGTATTGCGTCATGCAGACAAAGAAGAGCTCCTTGATGGGCGGAGGGGGTGTTCTCTGAAATTCTGTACTTCCAAAATGGAGGTCAACGAAAGCTCGGGTTATTTGTCGAGCGCGATCAGCACGGAAGTTGAAGAACACAACCGCATCACCATCTTCGACAGGGAGCGAATCCACCGGTGCAGGAGCAACAAATTCATCCGTGATCTTTTTTTTGTATGACTCTTGAATCATCGTTCTCACTTTTTTGATGCCTTGTTCAAAGGACAGCGGTTGAAGCGCATGATGCTTCGTCATGGTCTCATATGCCATCTGTGTACGCTCCCAGCGATGATCACGATCCATGGCGTAATACCGTCCAGCAACCGTTCCGATGCGCACTGCATCCGTTAATTTGAGTTTTTTGACATGGGATTCAAGGAGAGGGAGGTAACGCAATGCTGTTTGGGGTGCTGTGTCCCTCCCATCAAGAATAAGATGGAGCACCATGTTCTTGACATGATATTGTTTTGCTAACGCAAGGAGGCCGAAGAGATGCTCGATGTGGCTGTGCACTCCTTTGTCGCTCAATAACCCCATGATGTGGAATTTTCGCGACGGATGCACTCTCACGTGTTGTGTTGCTTGGATCAGAACGTGGTTGTTGAAAAAAGATTGGTCTTTGAGTGCTTGATTGATACGCACCATATCTTGGTTGATTAATCTCCCTGCACTGATATGGATGTGGCCGACAATCGAATTTCCCATGAAACCTTTGGGCAGACCAACTGATTCTCCATGCGCTTTGAGTGTAGTGTACGGATAATTTTGAAAATAATCCTGGAGATGGGGCGTTTTGGCAAGAGCAACTGCGTTGGCTTTCTTAGATGAACGTAAGCCATAGCCGTCGAGAATAATCAGGACAAGGGGGTGCTGAGGACTCAGACGATGCGCCACGTTCAGATGATATGTCGCTTTTTGCATCACTTCACCCGATAAGACTCACGTTTAATGCTTTAATCCTGCTAAAATCTTTATCCAGCGTAAGCAGATGAGCATCATGCACGTTGCATATTGCAGCGATCAAAATATCCATTTTATTGATGAGCGTTCCTGTTTCTGAAAGAGCCCTCATCATATGTGCACTGGCTCGTGCTGCATCTGCAGTATAATCAAGGATGCGGATGTTTGAGAAAAGATGTTCCAGAACAAAGTGCTCTTGTTCAGAGTGTGCGCCTACAAGCAGTTCATGCATACAGATGCTGGTGGTAACTAACGGAGCATCCTGTATCAATGCTTCAATTTTCTTGGCCAGGGGGGATCCTTCCAAAATTTCAATGAGTGCGCTGGAGTCGAGTACGTACATGGTCTTCCCTCTGGGTAAGATTTTGGCTTAAGAGATGGCGTTCTTCTTGAACACGTTTGCGAAATGCAAGGGCTTCTGCAGGCGTGTGGCGAAGCATTCCTTTGATGTCCTTCAAGGTCAACGCTTTTGCTCCTAAACGGAGAAAGAGGTCGCTAAAACTTTCGTCTTCTCTTTTCAGACGCTTCGCTGCATCGTATGCGTCTTGGGTAATGGTGATGGTTTTGATGGTCATAAACTATGTTTATGTTTAAACATATATTTAAATTTTATGCTTTGTTTCTGCCAATTCCCCACTTCGAGCAGGTGTTTTAAGGTGTTTATTTCACCACCTATGAGTGAGTAATAAACGTAAGGTTTATATACCTTGAGTATATCAGAAAGACAGAAAAAGCCTAGCGATAAGACTCCTAGGAAAAGCCCAACAAGGTGCTGAGAAGAACATGGCTGAAGACAAGAAACAAGGTCCACAAAAACCAAGCAAAAAAGCAGGAGAAGAACATACAGGAACACGACTTCCTGCAATGTTTACTGCAAGAGATACAGCAGCTCCGCGACGCCCTTCTGATTATGAATCCAGAGCTCCTGGAACACCTTCTAATGCGGATGAAGAACGCGCAGATACACTCCCAGATTCGGCAACAGCAAGAATACCTCTTGCTCCAGAAGAACGACAGGGGGCAAGGGAAACTATTGATTTGAGACGAGTGCCAACTCAACAATTTTATGGACTTCAACGTGAACCAGAATCGCCGTCTCAGCCATTCACCGAAGCATTTGTAGAAACAAGCGGAGATACGGGTGCTTTTCGAGCAGGCGCATTTCGACAAGAACAACCTTCAGTACCCGCACAAAGAGAACCCACACCCGAAAGGGGTTTAACAAGAAAACCAGCAACAGAAGAAGCATTAGATGAAGAATTACCTTATGCACGAACACTTACTGCCGAAGAGTTAGGAACACGTGCGCATAATCGTTTGGTTGATGTAAAAATACGAGACACCCTTCGAGAAGTGGAAGAACGAGTTTCTCAGTTAGGACTGGGTGATGCAGAAGCTGCACATTTAGGCACACTTGCCGGAGAAGTTTTCCCAGAAGATACGCGCACTCCTGAAGAAAGAATGCAGGATAATCAAAGAGCGAATGCAGATAATCTTGGAAAAGTGTATGATATGTTGCTTGCCCTCAGCCAAGAAAGAGGCAATTTAACTCAAGAGCTTGGTGATGCAAAACTTCCCGACAGGTTGCATACTGCAAAACAAAGATTCTGGCGCGGTCAATATCGACAACCTGAACTTGTTCTTCAACGTTTAGCAGATAATCCTTTGGTCAAGGAATACGGACCCCATGATGCAATATATGCAGCATTAGACGTCATTCGTTATCAATCAACACTGAAACAGATGCTGGTGAGCGCAGAAACTGTGGGAGAAATTCCCGTAGCAAAACCCGCAGTTGCAGAACCTGAACTTCCAGCTCCTGAACAAGATCGTCACGCATTGCTTTTGCCTCCTGACTTAATGGAACCAGAACAAGAACGAACAGGAGTAAAACAGTTCAGAGGCCCTGAAGATTTAGAAGGATATCAACCTGGAATCCCTCAAGAAATGATAGGAACTCCTTTAGTGGAAACCTTTACGCTGACATCGGGAGAAACCGGCGAGCATCCTGCACCGAGTACTGCACCGCTTGAACAACCTGCGTTGCCAGCACAACCTTCAACTGCTGAATTAGGAGGCGAACCCACCATTGAACGAATTGTTTTCTTTGGACTTGCACCGTTGCGATTTGGAAGATTTTATGAAGAAGCAGTACGGGCAGGAGAGATGAATTCTGAAGAACTGGGTCGAGCACTGCAAGGGGTGGAAAGAAGAGGTGAAGAGGAGAGACTCAACAGATGGGCAGAAATCATTTCTGAACCATCTGAACCCGCACCAACAGTTGCCTTACAAACCATTCCGAAACAACCTGCGGTTTCTCAAGATCTTTTCAGAATTATTGAAGGAACCCTTGCACACCTCGGTAAAACAGCGCCACCACAACCTGTAAGATACTTTCCTGTTTACGAAGAGAAAAGAATTCCTCAAGAAGTAAGGGAAGGACAAGTGATGGAAGAAGGTGAAAATAGAGAACGCTTTACACTGCTTGACGGAAGGGTAGAACAAGTTGAACGACAAATAGAAGAACAGCGACGCTTCGGTGATGACATCGAACGAATGATATTTGGCATTGACATGCCAAGGTATCCTGTTATTATGGGCGTTGAACGGCAGCGTATTGCAGGAGAAGGAGACTATTTCTATCTTGGACGTTATCTCGTTATGGAAGAATTAACACGACTCAGCGAAGCAGTTTTGAGATTACGAAGGATAAGGAATGAGAGAAAAACTGAACGAATATTACAAGAGAGACGAGAACAGCTCTTTGAACAATTTTTTGGTGTGCGGAAAGAAGCTGCAGAAAGAAGCAAGATAGACCGCGCGTATACCTATTTAATGAGAGCCTTAGAACACGGAAAAAGAGCAGATGATCCTCAGTTTTTGACAGAC
>Ga0209211_10000907_pt1 | contig 58612 bp, 55 predicted proteins | sample RifGroA2_FD_183992 | JGI IMG/M metagenome (GOLD analysis project Ga0209211, IMG submission 183992) | Groundwater microbial communities from Rifle, Colorado, USA - Groundwater A2 (SPAdes) (version 2) | ecosystem: Environmental > Aquatic > Deep subsurface > Groundwater | place: Rifle, Colorado... | reverse complement strand
TAAAACACCGCCCCGGCGTCCGCTGCTGCGGCCGCCGCGGCGGTCTTTTCTGTTAATTATCGCCGCCACCGGGAGAGGCCGAGGCGGACATAAGGAACGGGCTAGGGCGGCAGCGCCTGGCCGCCCGTGGGCCGTCGCCGCCGCCCTGGCCCGGCGAGCTTATGATTTTCCCCACCCATTCATGATACGGCTGAATGACCCACCCGGAACAGGGAAAACTGCAAAAATCCCCTTTTTGATCGCGACAAGCCGTTGTCGGGTTCATCTGCTAGGATATCTCTGTGTTATGCGATAAAATATTCCATGAAGCACACGCGGGAATATTTGCTATCATGTATTCCCAGAGGGATTTATGACCAAAAAACAAAACATACTGCTCCGCGACGTTCCCCCGAATATTTATACCTGGATAGAGAACCAGCGCAACTCGCGCCGGATTTCCCAGAAGGAGTTCCTGTTAAAGGTGCTTGAAACTGCTGCCACCTACAACGTTTCGGACTCTTTGTTCCCCTTTACCCCGGCTGTTTCTTTTAGCCAGCCGACGGATACTCCTTTCAGGTTCATTGACCTGTTCTCAGGCATAGGGGGAATGCACATCGGTCTTGAGAAGGCTGGCGGTGAATGCGTTTTTGCCTGTGAGTGGGACAAGTACGCGCAGAAAACATATTCGGCCTGGTTCGGGATATGCCCGCATGGCGATATCCGCAAAATCGAGCCGGAAGATATTCCTGACCATAATATCCTTGCGGCAGGTTTTCCTTGTCAGCCGTTTTCAATAGCCGGTGTTTCCAAGAAAATCAGTCTCGGCCGGCTGCACGGTTTCCAGGATGAAAAGCAGGGCAACCTGTTTTTCTTTATCGCCAAGATAGCCGAAGTAAAACGCCCCGAGGTGCTGATACTCGAGAACGTCAAAAATCTTGTCTCCCACGATAAGGGTAATACCTGGAAGGTTATCAAATCCACCCTTGAGGCTCTTGATTATAAGGTTTTCCATAAAATCATAGACGCTAGGGACTATGTCCCGCAGCACCGGGAAAGGATATTTATCGTTGCCTTTGATAAAAAAGTCTTCGGCGAGGATATCCCTTTCGATTATCCAACCCCCCCGGCGGGGAGAAAGCCCCGCATGTCTGATATCCTGGAGAAAAATTGCGATTCCAGGTATACCTTGTCTGATCATCTCTGGAAGTATTTGCAGAAGTATGCGAAAAAGCACCAAGAGAAGGGAAACGGTTTCGGCTTTGGTCTGGCCAGCCCCGGTTCTGTCTCCCGGACGTTGAGCGCCCGCTATTATAAAGACGGGTCGGAAATCCTTATCCCCCAGAAAGGAAAAAATCCGCGCCGGCTTACTCCGAAGGAATGCGCCAAGTTAATGGGGTTCCCGAAGGAGCTGCCTATAGTTGTTTCGGACACGCAGGCTTACCGGCAATTCGGCAACGCCCTGGTGCCGCCGATTGCAGAGAGTGTTGCAAAGCAGGTTGTGAAGGTTTTTCAGTGGGCGGAAAAAACAAAGAAGGTAACGCTGAAAAAACCTGTTGCCGCGGTAAAAGTTTCTGACTCCAGAAAGGAGAAAGCAAATGTCCCAGTCGGCGCCTGCTGAAAAAGCGGTTCAGGACGCCCTGCAATACGGCAGGGCGCTGCTGAAGTTTATTACGGCCAATAACGTCGGGCTGACAGGTAGCCATGAGTGCGGCTATTACCTCCCCAAGCACGCGTGGAAGTTGTTTGCGGACCATGGGCCGCAGAAGGGAGCCAATACCGATAAATCAGTAAAAATTATCTGGCAGAATGGCGAGCTAATCACCGATTCCGTTGTGAAGTGGTACGGGGCCAAAACCAGGTCTGAGTATCGTCTTACCAGGTTCGGGAGAGGGTTCAAGTACCTGTCTCCTGAAAGCGTCGGCAGTATGCTCGTTCTTATCAGAACAGGGTCTGATACTTTCAACGCCTATGTTCTGGAATCTGATGCGGATATTGAATATGTACAGGCTGCGTTAGGCACGGAAATAATTGATGATGCCTGGGGAGTTTATCCGTCCGGAGTTGGAGCGGTGGCAGAAACCGCAAATGATTGTCTCAACCGTCACTTTAAGGCTTTTGTTGCGAAAGTAGATGCATTCCCCCCGTCTGTAGAGTTTTCCGGGTCAACACTTAATGCAGTTCTGGCCTGTATCCGTGATTTTAAAGGTTTTTCACGTGATAAGCAGTTGCGGCTGCTTCTGGACAAAGAGTATGACCTTTTCCGGATGGCGGAAGGTTTCTTGTGCCGTGAGGATGTTTCAAGGCATTACACAAGCATTGATGAATTCCTCCGGGCCGCAAATAGTATTCTGAACCGGAGAAAATCAAGAGCCGGGAAGTCCCTTGAGCATCACGTCGAGTATCTTCTTAAATCCTCTGAAATTCCGTTTGATGCGAGGGCCACTGTTGACGGCGAGCCGGATATTCTGATTCCTGGCAAGAAAGCCTATCTGGATAAGGCATGGCCGGAAGATAAGCTCTTTGCGGTTGGTCTGAAAACCACGTGCAAAGACCGCTGGCGCCAGATCCTGAATGAAGCAAAGCGGGTCAAGAGAAAGCACCTCCTGACCATACAGCAGGGAATTTCTGCAGGGCAGTTAAAAGAGATGCGGGACGCGGATGTGACGCTCGTAGTTCCTGACCATCTCCATTCTCTTTATCCCCCCGTGCCGGGTATGACGATTCTTTCTGTCGAGAAGTTCCTCGCAGACATTAAAGCACAGTTTCCGGGGAGTCCGGGGAACTTTAGTGGGATTTGCTGAGGCGGGTAATAATCCGGTTAGCGGCTTGTCCGGGGGACTTGCGCACCTGATGCTCCCAGAAGCGGAGCACTTTCCAGTCGGATTGTTTTAGCAGTTGGTTTACTGCTTTATCTCGTTTTGTATTGGCTTTGATCTTCTGGTCCCAGAATTCCCTTCGGGTTCTGGGACGGACAAAGCATTTCGGGCACTTGTGCCAGAAGCAGCCATCTACAAATATGGCGAGTCTCCTGGCAGGGAAGACGATGTCCGGCCGTCCGGGAAGTTTGTAGTGCAGCCTGTAGCCGCGGATTCCAGCGCTGGACAGGGCCTTGCGAAGCGCCATCTCCGGGCCGGTGTTTTTCCCCCGGATCATGGACATGTTGTAACTCCGCTGTTTTTTTGTGAGGACATCGGCCATAGAAGTATTGTAATTTAGATTATACGATAACTGGAGTTTTGAAAATTACTTAGGGGGTTTACACTTGTGACTACAAAACAAACAAAAAGTGTGCATGTATCTCCATCAACAGAGTCTACCGCAATCCCCAAAGCTATGCCCGCAAATCCACCAATGCTTGCGATTCATGATGCCTTTCAAGAGGCACGCAATCTTCGTCAGGTTCTAGAAGAGGGAAAGCAGCGAATTGGTTGCTTCCTGGGCGCAGGTTGCCCACTTGGTATCTACGACCAAGGCGGTATCAAAAGTATGCTTTTGATTCCCGCAGTAGGTCAGCTTACGACGCAAGTTGCTTTAGGCCTAGAAGCGCTCGATAAATCGAAAGAGAAAGAAACTGGGACCAAGACGGAATTTAAGAAGGCCTGGGATTCCCTCTGTAAAGAGTGCAAGCCTGCTGATGGCACTGATCCTACTGTTGAGGATGTTCTCACTGAGTTGCGAACCCTAGCGAATCGGAGAGGGAATTCTGAGATACTTGGATTGACGAAGGAATTTCTAAAGAATCTCGATATGGAGATTTGTACATTAATTGTCAACGAGATGACAAAGACTCTTCCAAAGCATCGCAACTCTTACAACAGATTCGCCTCGTGGATTGGAGGTCTTCAGGGTCTTTTCCCAGTTGAAATATTTACCCCGAATTACGATCTGCTTTTTGAGCAGGCGTTTGAAGAGCATCCTCTTCCGCATTTTGATGGTTTTGTCGGTTCGCGCGAACCTTGGTTTGACCTTTCCTCTATTGAGCACGATAATATCCCCCCTCGGTGGACAAGACTTTGGAAGCTCCACGGATCGATTAACTGGGAAAGAATTGACGAAAATGACGGGTGTGGGCAGGTAAACCGTGTTGTCCGTGTCGCACGTGAAGCCACCGCCGGAAAGGTGATGATTTATCCATCACATCTTAAATATGACCAAAGCAGGAGAATGCCATATCTTGCGATGCTTGACCGTCTTCGTGCATTTTTTCGTAGAGATACACGTCGAAAGCGTGGCGATGTGGATACACATGAAGAGGACGCTCCTAGGCTGGTTGTATGTGGTTACTCATTCCTTGACGACCATCTTAATGAAGCGTTACTTGATGGATTACGAGGAAACCGCAATGCACAGTGTTTTGCACTGATGTATGGAAAGCTGAGTGACCATCCGAGAGCAGTAGGGTATGCCCAAAAGCAGGGAAATTTAACAATACTCGCTCGCGATGGTGCAGTTGTCGGAACTCGTGTGGGCCGATATCGTATGGGGAATGATGGTTCGGAGGAATTGGCCCCATGGTTATACGAAGAAGAGGTCGCGACAGCTGATCCTGAAAAAATGGAACGACACTTGATGTCTCATCTCGGGGATTTCCATTACTTCGGTCTTTTCCTTGAACAACTTTGCGGCAGGAGTATACAAGATGAACCGAAATCCTGATCCGTCACGGCTTGGAACAGTTGAGGACGTTAATGGTTCGAGTATTAGCGTTAAACTTTCGGATAGTGCTCCCAACGGACTGTTGTTTGTAAATGGAGAAGGATACCGAGTCGGACAAGTCGGCGGGTTTGTTCGTATCCCATCGGGCTACGTGGATCTTTTTGGAATTATCTCGCAGGTTGGTGCAGGGGCTGCGCCAGGGGCCCCGGAGTCTGCCCCGCAGTTCGGAAACAGGTGGCTTCGTGTTGAACTTGTTGGCGAGGGGCGCCGTGGCACAAAATTTGAGAGAGGGATTTCACAATACCCTTCGATTGGTGATGCTGTTCACGTCGTCACAGAGTCAGATTTAAAAACTGTTTATGCTCCCGGCAGTGAGGATGGATATGTCCCCATTGGCCGAGTTGCAAGTGCGGAGTCAATCAGGGCATACATAAATCTGAACAGGCTCGTTGGCCGTCATTCTGCTGTCGTCGGGAGCACGGGGTCAGGAAAATCCACAACCATTGCGACATTGTTGTCAGCAATTTCTGATTCCGGTAAACTGCCCGGTGCGCGAATTGTTTTATTGGACCTTCATGGCGAATATGCCAAGGCGCTTGGCGAACACGCGACAGTGTTTAGACTCAACCCACGAAAAGGGACTGAAGAGCAAAAGTTGTCAATCCCTTATTGGGCGCTAGCATTTGATGAACTCCTGCCTATCTGCTTCGGTGCCATGGAAGATAAGCAGAGGTCGATTGTTGCTGATTTGGTTGTAACGCTTAAAAAAGAGGCTGTTTGTGCTGCTATTGGTGCCAAGAAGCCTTTGGGAATTATTTCTGACGAGGTTACAGTTGACACCCCAGTTCCATTTCGCCTGCGGGAACTCTGGTTCCGCCAATATTATCGCGAATACCGGATGGTTACCAAAAAGCAGGGCGGATCAGTTGATGATGTCGAAGATGCCTTGGTGCTTGGCCCTGATGGAAAACCGGAGCAACCGGGAGATGCAGAAAAACTTGTCCCCCCGAAGTTCCGGACATATAAAAATACTGGTCCTAGAGAAGAGCATGTATCATCAGCCAATGAAGGCTCCAACTTGCGGCAGCAGTTGACCCTCCTCCATTCCCGCCTCCGTGACAAACAATTATCTTTTCTGTTTTCTCCGGATGACTGGGCTCCTGACGTGAATGGACTTGTCACCCAGGACTTGGATTCACTGATTGCCTCGTGGATGTGCGCCAAACGCCCGATTAGTGTTCTCGATCTGTCCGGGATACCATCCTCAGTGTTGGATCATCTTATCGGTGCCGTTCTGCGTATTCTTTTTGACGCGGTTTTCTGGGGACACGCTTTACCTGTTGGTGGACGAGAGCGACCGCTTCTTGTTGTCTTGGAGGAAGCTCATAGATATTTGGGCAAGAACGATAAGGATACTGCTGCATCTGTGCGGGGTGGAGCAGCCATGGCAGCTCGGCGTATAGCTAAAGAAGGCCGGAAATACGGTGTGGGACTTATGCTTGTAAGTCAGCGACCATCAGAGATTGATTCTACGATTCTATCGCAATGTGGAACCATGGTTGCTCTTCGTCTGACAAATGACGCAGATCGGAATCAAATCGCTTCTGTTTCTTCAGACAATCTTAAAGGGCTGTTTTCCATACTTCCAATCTTGCGGACGCATGAAGCATTAATTGTAGGTGAAGCGGTTAATATGCCCATCCGGACCCGAATGAGTCTCCCGCCTGCTGGCCGCTGGCCGGACAGTGAGGATCCGATGGTTGTTGTCCCAAAGGGGAAAGATGGCCATAGGAAACGGCGAGGGGGATGGACCGAACCTGCTACGGATGAGAACTACAAGCCTCTGATAAATGCGTGGCGGAAGCAGGATGTACACGCTGTGGAGCCCCCACCTTCCCCCGCCGTAAAAGGGATTTCAGTTAAAAGGGAGAAAGCATAGTATGGAACGAATACCAGTTACTTCGACAAATGTTCAGTCTATCGGGTACGACTCAGAAAATCAGATTTTGGAAGTCGAATTCCAAAATGGCGGAGTATATCAGTATGCTGGTGTTCCCTCGGGGGAGTACGACGCCCTAATGAGTGCAGATTCCAAAGGAAGCTATCTTAGCAGAAACATTAAAGGGCGCTATTCCTGTTCCAAACTGTAAACCATAACAACGAGATGTCTATTGGAAAGAAGTAGCTCCAATTAGTGAACCATGTGGTAGACTGATCTTTATAACGGCAAGAATTTATGCGCGCGGGGAATAATTTTCTGCGTTGTACGGCCGCCTGGCGGCGTCCGGGAGCGGCCCTGTAAGGCCCAGTTGGGTACCGGCCGGCCGCGCACAGGAGGTGTTAATAAGTGCGGGACTCCTTGGGAGCAGGTGCAAGGCGCGTAGTGCCGCAGCCCTGCGAACCGCCTTCTCGCGGCAAGGAGCAGTGCGGGGCCGCGCTTCGTGGCCACGCCTGCGACGACATCTCGCGGATAAGATCCCCGTACCGCAGATCCAGGAGGGACTCATAGCGATTCTTCGGGGTTTTGGGCGTAATAGGTCATGATTGCGGCCCTAAACTCACCCCAAATTTCAGTTCGAACCCGGCATAGGCCGGGTTTTTTTATTTATAATCTAAAGAGAAGATAGGGGAAAAGCACTTTATTGTATGCAAATAGCCCAATGGACTGCGGCGTTATACTTATTGATAACCCCTGCATATAGCGCACCCATACCAGAGCCGTATCTTGTCTCCATATCCAGGCTTGGAGTCGTTGAGAACCAATTTTGCGCGAACCTTTCGCCTAAGAACAGCGGATATATACTCACTAGTGAGGCGCATAAAGACATCATATTGATCCCGGAAATACCAGGGCAGACCCTTTCATCAGGAAAGTATTCAGTCACATTGGAGCATCAGAACCTTAAAACCAGCACCTTAAAGATGACCGCGAGCATACAAGGGGACAGAGTAAAACTACTCAGTAAAACACCAGTGGACATTCTACTGCTGCGGCAGAACTGCCTGGGGGAAACGCCAATATCCGACACATGGAATTCTCCTTTTAGCGGGACCAAGGATTCTGATACTAAAGCTTTTCAACGCCGCATCGTTGGCAGATTTGCGGATTTCCGAACTGCCGGAGGGGATAACGGGCACAAACACGCCGGGATAGACCTCCGTGGCGGATTCGGCGAAGAGGTATACCCCATTAATGACGGCAGGGTGCTGACAACCTCATATAAAGATCTTTCCGGCGGGGTAGTAATAGAACATCTCCTCCCCGACGGGAGCAAATTATATTCAAAATATGTGCATATCCAGGATATTTCCGTGAGGGTGGGGGAACAGGTTACGCCCCATACCAGGCTAGGCAGGCTTTTTGACAAGACCTCGTTCAAGAAAAGCCGATACACGCACAACCACTTACATTTGGAAATCCGGAAAGATTACCTGGATAAAGGCACTGGCAGCTCTTATAGTGATACTCGCAACGAGTTGGAAAAGCATTGCTTAGACCCGGAACAGTTCCTTGGGAAACAACTCACTAAGAAACCTGCGCATATGGAACAAGACCCTGGGACCAACAAGTAACTGAGAATGAATTATATCCTTCCATTCATGATATCTGGGATAATCCTCACTTTCAGCGGGGTCTTCTACCAGGCGTATTATATTCCTAAGCTTCTAGTTCTTTTTATCGGCAGCCTTGCTTCCGCCGTCATTCTACTTCAACATAATGAGCTTCGCCTACCTGCACGTCGCACTATTCTTTTCCTGGCCGGCTATTTATTGATGTTGGGTAGCATGGCCTGGTTCTCTGGAGAGCCGCGACACGCATATTTACGGTTACTATATGCCATCTCCGGTTGCGTAATATATCTAGTCACAATTAACGCGAGTGATTGCCAGAAAAACACCGCGCTTAAAATCGTCTCTGGGATTGCGCTGATCCAATGTTGTTTAGCCTCGCTCCAGGCTGTCAACGCAGCATCATTTCTGCCAAGCGTCCTGATCCCGGTAGAAGGCCGCCTGACCGGAACTGTCGGCAACCCGGAATTTCTTGCCACACTGCTAGGGGTGTCGACACTCATCGTTTTATGTTTCCGGGAGAAAGCCGAAAGCGAAAAAGTCCAAAGATGGCTTGCTGCGGGGGCTGCGGCGCTTTTCTTAGGAATACTTGCCATTGGAAGCAAGGGGACAATCCTTTACCTGGTTCTTTATGTAGTATGGCGTTTTAAACGCAACTTTAAACTGATTGCCGCCGGAGCAATGACTTTTGTCCTTCTGATGTTACTGTTCTCTCCTGCATCTGTGCTGGGACGGGTATTTCTTTGGTTGACCAGCCTACGCATGTTCATTATGAATCCTGTCACAGGAGTAGGCCTTGGGCAGTTCGAGAACAATTACTTGCAAACCGTACACGGGTTCTTCTCATCTATGCCGGCTATAGCGGGATATTTTGGAAGTTATACAAGTCTTACGCAGGATGCGCACAATATCTGCCTTCAGCATGCAGCGGAACTGGGCCTGCCGGGGCTAGGTTTCTCGCTGCTATTCTCCATCTTTGTATTCAGACGCGCCCAGGCATTAGGCGGATATCTTGGTGCCGCCTTGTTCCTGTTTCTTTATAAGAGCATGTATACAGTAATGCTCAACTCTCCGACCAGCCTGATGTTGCTAACATTACTCTTGGGTATCTCAGAATCCCCAGCGCGTCTTAAAGCTATAGAAGTCAGACCGATATGGACTACAGCTCTAATACCCGCTTTCTCAGCCCTGGTTCTTGCCGGAACGCACCTTTGCATAGCCGACTATCACTATCAGCGCGGACTCAGAGCTGCAATGCTGGGGAATAGCGCCACCGCAAAAAGAGATTTCATAACGGCCATCAATATAGACCCGGAAAGGGCTGATACATACCTGGCATTAGCATATCTCGACTTTCTTGCCGGGGATACCGGAGAAATGAGCCTGCGTATAGACCAGGCGCTTAAGCGTGGAAAGAGCATGGACACGTACAAGATATCCGCGCACATGTTCTTTTATAGCCGCATTTACGGCAATGCCGAGAGAATATACCGCTACATACTCTTTCTATTTCCCGAGCATCTAACATCTATGGCAAAACTCTCGGTCATTGCCATTGGAAAGGGCGACTACGCACAAGGCGTTTCGCTGGCAGAAAAGATCCTTGCATTAAAGCCAAGAAGGCCGAATGCTTCGGATATCAGGAACGCGCAGATAGCAAGCGAGATAGTGCACAAATACGCCGGGGGGATAAAATGACACAAAAGACCGCCAACATAATCGCAGGCATTGCAATAGTCGGCCTAGCCGCAGGTTATTACCTGGTGCAATACCGAAAATCTACCGGCACTACGTTACAACCGGCTACCGCGAGCGCGACAGCCGATGACATAAACCATCCGTCGGCCGAAAAGACCGCCGGGATAGCCGGACCGATTCCCTCGGGAGACAGTTTAAGTCTGATTACCGGGGAAGTCGCAAGTCAGACCGCAACATCTGCCGAAGGGGAATTAGACAAACCCGAGGGGATGGACTGGTTCTATAAGCGTTTCGGTTCCAGCACCTGGTTCGCGGAAGGAACCTTTAATGTAAAGTCATTTACCCAGCGAGAATATGAAGCTCTTATCGCCGCTGCCTTGCAAGGCAATGAATCGGCGACTGTAGCTTTAAAACTCTCAATCCTAAAGTATCTTATCGAAAACCCTAAGGACTCTGATTATAAAACGCTAAAGGAGAAACTCTACTCAGAGGAATTCCTGAAGACAGTCCCGCGGTTTGAGTATCTGGCCGAAATGCTGCCAGAGGAACTGCTGGACAATAAAGAATTCGCCACTGATATTCTTGCCAAGAACCCCTATAATCTAAAGTTTTTTTCTGAACGGCTGCGCTCCGATAAAGAAATCGTAACTAAGTTTGTATCAAACAACGTCTACCTGCTTGAGTTTGCCTCGGACGCTCTGCGCAACGACAAAGCCTTCATAAAGGAACTGTTAAGGGAGAATCCGACTGCCCTTCGCTACATTTCTGAGGACCTCAAGGGAGATAAGGACCTGGTATTCCCTGTACTGAAAGGCCACCCGGAACTGTATTCCATTGCATCACAGAAAGTACAGAACGATCCAGAAGTACTGCCGCTTATACGCACATTTATTCTAGCTGGGGGGCGCAGCCATCTGCGTACGCTTCCTGAAAAGCTTCGCGATGACCGCGATGTAGTCATTAAAGCTGTGGAAAGCAACTGCAGCCTGCTGGAATCCGCATCCATGGAACTACGCGACGACGAGGAGGTGGTAAATAAGGCCATCGCGCGTTCCCGATATTGCCTGCAGTATGCAAGCAGCAGACTAAGGGAGAAATTGAAACAGCCGGGGCAGGAGGAGCAGACGGAGGGGGAATGAGTAGAGTTACCGGGAGCATCGCCGGACTTTTAGATCTTCTTCCGAAGAATCTGGATACACGTGCCGATATCTGTCTGGCCGTAACCTTCCCTGTAATCCTTATCAAAGCCCTACGGAAAACATTATTTCCCGGCACAACACCAAGCACGCCAACGGCAACAGAGACTTTTAAGGCTGAAGCGTACCCGCCGGGAATGGAGGGGGAGGATATCGCCGTCAGATACTCCGGCGGTGATGATTCCACATTGGTCGCGGCCCTTTCGGCGCAGAATTTCAGAAAAGTCCACCTTCTTACCTTTACCTCCGACAGCCGGCTGAACCTTTTTGGATTTATAAATTCCGACCCCGGGAACACTAAGGTCAACGCGCGCAATCTCTTGGCGAAATACGGCGAGGACAGATTCCACCATAAAATAATAAACTTTGGTCAGCTCCGGAACGATATTTATTTCCGCGACTTCTCGCCGGCCTGCCGTGATGACAACTTCCTCAAGTCGTGTTTCTGCATCCCCTGCACACTGGCCATGCACATTGAAACTATCACCTATTGCCTGCGCAATGGCATACGTTTCGCCTCCGACGGCTCTAATAATGAGAGCGGCCTCCTCTATTGGCAAACACAGAACCCGTTCAATCTGCGCGAGGTTTCAGAATTTTATAAACGCTTCGGCATCACCTATATCGTAAACCCGGCCTATCATTGCGCCGATACGGGCGCACAGCTCAACAAGCTCGGAGTCCATGATGTGGCAGGCTCAAAGAAGAACTACCGGCACCGCCGAAGAACCCAGCAATTCTGTCATCTCATCCAGATACAGACCGTCTGCCGCCGTCTTTGCGGGACACCTAACTACGGCGCAGCATCATCCGTGCAGAAGGCCGGACTCCTCTCCCGTTTTTTCGGGAACAGCCTGGATAGATACGAAAAACATATACACACCGAGTTGGCAGAAGCTCCCGCCTCTGAACACGGGAATAACTAAAAACATGAATAAGCACTGGAAATACACCGCCGTCCCGGACAAGGAGTGGAGCGACTGGAGATGGCAATTAAAGAATCGTTTCACAGGAAACAGCGCCATTACGGATTATTTCCCGAACATCACCGAACGTTCTCGGAAAGAGTTTAGTTCTTATGCTGCCAGGTTCAATATTGCGATTACCCCCTATACCCTTTCACTCATAGGATTGGACAAGAAGCTAAATCCTTTAGCAACCGATCCGGTGTGGCGTCAGTTTAAATTCCTGTCGCAAACAGAACTGCGCGGGGACGGCGCTTACGACGGCGTGCACGCCAACTGGGAACTTACAAAGGAGATGCCCACTCCGATACTGCACCACAAGTATCCAGGAAGGGCGCTGTTGCGTGTAGTCAACAGCTGCCATGGGTACTGCAGTTACTGCTACTTAACAAAACGCACTCTGGACGTTTCGAATAAATGGCGTTTTGCCGCTTCTCCCGCAGTTTGGAAAAAGTCCCTCCGCTATCTGCGCGCTAATCCCGACATATCAGACGTGCTGATAAGCGGCGGCGACCCTCTTCTGCTGCCTAATGACGCGCTGGAGAAGATCCTCGGCGACGTTGCCGCCATAAGTTCAGTCAAAACTATCAGGATCAATACCCGGGCATTAACTTTTAACCCGTTCCGCATGGACTCAGGGCTCGCCGCCATACTGAAGAAATACCGAGTGACAGTCCTTGAGATACATTTAGCCCACCCTAACGAGATCACACCTGAATTTGACTCCGCGCTGGAAGTCTTAGACAAAGGCGGACACCGGCCTCTCATACTCTGGAGATCCCCGCTGCTCAGGGGAATAAACGATTCAGTGGCGACTCTGAAGGAACTATTACACATGCTTTATGCCCGCCGGATAGTGCCCTACTATCTCTTTCATAACGCCCCGTACAGCCTTGGGCGGGAGTATTACGGCACATCCGTAAAGCGCGGGATAACTCTGATGAAGGAACTGCGCCGGGTGATCCCTGGGCCAAGTTTCCCTCGGTACACGCTTTTTCATCCTACCGGGAAACAGGACATCCCGTTGGAGACGGGCGGAACTCCGGAATTTCGCTTCTGCAGAGACTCCGCCGGAAAGCCCGCGGTAAAGTTCCGCAATTGGAGAGGCCGAACGGTATTCTACCCGGACCGCTGAAGTATGCCATATATCTGCAAGAATCCTTGGACAACACTGTATATTTGGGGCAACGGGAATGTAACCCATTGTTGCTATTCCAACATCGGCAGTCTTGGGAATATAAACGAAACGCCTTTATTGGATATTTGGCGCGGTCCTAAACTGAATTCCGTTCGTGAGAACATGGCGCAGGGGAACTACCTGCAAGCCGGCTGCGAGTATTTCTGCCGCTCATACCGCTGGAATAAGTTTTATGGCTCCGAAACCGCGGCTGCAATCCCTGAAGGCCTTGGCAGGATGGAAGAACTGCCTTCCGCCTGGGCCGAGGACGGGCCCGGTATCCTTGGCTTCGGTATAGACTGGGATTGCAACCTGAGATGCCGCCATTGTTTATCGTCGAGAAAAGGTAAGGGAGTAAAAGCCGAAGATTTCCAGGCTCTTCGGACTTTTACGGAGAAAAGCCGCTTTTTGCGTTTCATGGGCGGGGAATTCACGATCAATAAAGACTGCCTTTCGATGCTTAAGGAATTGGGTACTTGGGAAGCCCAGCCCGCAGTCTTTTTCAGCACCAATGGGCAGACATCACTAGCATCCATTATGCCGTACTGCGGAGAATTAAAAGGGCTGCACCTTAAGTTCTCACTGGAAGGTTTGAACGCGGATTATGAACACATACGCCGCGGAGCGTCATGGGATGTTTTTGAGCGCAATCTGGATGAGGCCGCGGCCATCTTTGCGGCCAAGCGCGCGGAGGGAAAAGACTGGCGACTATATCTGAACTTCTGTGTGATGAGAAGCAACTTCCGGGAGCTGCCGTCCATTATTCGATATGCAGTCAAGAAAGACCTCCCGCTGGTCCTCAACACCATAAACGGAATGCGGCATATAGATGAGAACATGTTCATGTACTCCGCCGCCTGCCCGCCAAAAGAAGAAATACAGCAGATCGCCGAACAATGCCGGGCGATCCTGGGCGAAGCCGGACAGTATTGCTTCAAGAGCGAATTCGCGACGCACCTGGATTATATTCTCCGTTCCGCCAATGATAACAAACTCGGGTTACCGCGCCGAACCTTACAGTTATGGAGACTATTTGTTAAAGGCCGCGCAGCGGACCTCTCTATGTACGCTTTCTACAGGCTCTCAATGAACCCGACCGCATTTTTATCCTATGCCTATAGGAAGATTCGGGGAAAAATAGAGAGCCCAAAGATCAGATTCAAGACTGCGCGCAGGATCATTGAGCACACCAGAGATATTTTAAGGGGTTGGGCATGGAATTACTCAGTAACTAAAGCAGGAAAACCGGAAACGAGCGAATTCCGGCACCGGATAGGCGAATTTCAAGTACCCATAAAGGAGCGGGGAGAACTGGGCGTTGAAAACAAGAACCGTATCTCAAATATGCGGATAGCCTGCGAGGCTATCGATATGTTGGTACTGCGGCCGGGGGAAATCTTTTCAATGCGGAAAATAATCGGTGAACCAGTAGCCCAGAAAGGATATAAACCTGGCCCCGTTATCATCAGAGGCAAACTATCCAGCTCGGTTGGCGGCGGTCTGTGCCAGATATCGACAGTTCTCTTCAACGCAGCCCTGCAGGGGAATATGCGCATACTTGAAAAGCACAATCACAGCGTGGACTTGTGGGGGGAAGAGCGGCTAGTTGAGCTTGGACGGGACGCGGCGTACACCTATGAACTGAAGGACCTGAAGTTCAGGAACGACATGGCGGCACCAGTATTGATACGTATTTCAGCTGATGGAGAAAAGAGACTTGTTCGTGCCGAATTGTATTGCAGCAGCCCTCTATCCGGCGCGGTAACTGTGGAAACCCTGGCGGACACTAAGCCGGGAGAGGTTACACACATAGAAACACGGAGATTTTTAAAAAATAACGGAAAGATGGAATTGACTTATTCCCGGCGGGAAACTTATCGTTCCCGCAGCTGATATCACGCAGGAGAACTTTGTGCGCAAAATAAAGAATATCGGGATCGTGCTGGAGACTAAAGCGGACGCGATGAAAACAGGTCGGCCGCTGGACCAGCTATACCATTGGCGGGAGCCGGGGGAAATAGCCGCGATAACCGGGGCGATAAAAGAACTCGGTTTTACCCCCGTTATCTTGGGCACGCCGGCAGATATAGCGGCACAGTCCGTCAGCGGAGTTGATTTCATTTTCAATCTTTCAGTAGGCTTCGTCGATCGCTATCGCCTGGCGGCGGGTCCTGCCCTCTATTCGCTCTTAAAACTTCCCTATTCCGGCGCCGACCCGTACACGAAGATGATGAGCCAGCATAAGCACGCCATGAAGTCCTTCTGGGACAAGCTTGGCATTCCTACTCCTGAATGGGCATACATTCATACTCCGGGCGACGTGAGAACAGCCTCACTCCCGCCGTTCCCGCTTATCCTCAAGCCGGCCTACGAAGGCTCCTCAATAGGGATAGATGAGAATTCTGTGATCCATTCAAAGAAACGTTTACTGGCAAAAGCAGATGAAATTTTTTCACGCCTCAATATGCCAATGATCGCGGAACGGTTCATCGCCGGCCGCGAATGTAAGGTAGGGATTATCGGAAACTCCGAGACAGAGTTTTCCGGCATTATCGAAGATATCGGCGCAGATGGGAGAGGGCTAGGAGAGGAAATTCTCTATTTCCGCGCCAAAAAGGCTGGGACATACTCAAAACGGACCCTCGCCGCCAGAGATGACCTTTCAAAACGCATAATGAAGGACTCGCGGCGTATCTATGAACTGTTCCGGCCTGTAGACTACGGGACCATGGACGTGCGCGTGGACGGCCAGGGTCGCCATTACTTTCTGGAGTTCAACGCCGACGCGACATTGCATCCGCAAAGGACGCTGGCACAGTGCTGCGCTTTGAATGGGGCAGACTACAGGACAATGATCGCCAAGATTCTTTCGGCATCCTTCAAACGATGGGGTATTAAGCAACCGCTACCGAGGATTAAATCCGAGAGTGCGCATCACACGGGCAAATCGCGCCGGGCCTGAGAGAGCAAGTTCGCGGCAGGAAAACTCAACCCTGTGCCGGTAGCGCTTCCTAAAGGCGTTAAACGCCACAGCCGCGGTGGGTGCGTCCGCTACTTCCCGCTTAAAGTCAGCTGAATCTTTTTCGATATTATATATCCGCCGGACTGCGCCCTGAAGAACACTGTAAGGCGTATCTCCCGGCGAGCACGAACAGGAAAGAGGCGTGCGCCTACGGACCGGAGGCTTCCAGACCGGGGATATGCCGAAATGAGAGCATACTGCGGCGTAGATCACGCAGACCGCGGCGAGCCGAGCTTCTTGAGATAGGCCGGCCACATGTGGAGTGCTGATATCGGCCAGCTCCACCAGCCCTCGGTCTATCTCCGGCTCATTCTCCCAGACGTCGACTACCGCACCGCCGAGCCGCTTGGACGCGAGACATCCCTTAAGAGAGCGTTCGCAGACTATCCCACCTCTGGCGGAATTGATAACAATGGCACCGCGCTTAAGCCTAGCCAGCCTTTGCGCGCCGAACAGACCCGCAGTCTTGTCCTTCCCGGTAAAGGTCAGCGGTGTATGGATAGTTATAACATCTGAATCCATCAAGTTGGATAGCGGCTTGAAGGATTTATCACCGGTAGTTCTGCGCTTTGGTGGATCGTTCAGCAGGACATTCATTCCCAAAGCCTTCGCCTTCACCGCCACACGGCTGCCGACATTACCAGCTCCGACAACGCCTAACGAGGCCTCAGGAATGTTTATACGGCCCATCTTATGAAGGGACAACAACGCCGCGACCACATACTCTGCCACTGATTCCGCATTACTGCCCGGGGCGGCGGAGAAAGCGATTTTTTGGTCCTTTAAATACCTGAGGTCGATATGGTCCGTACCGGCTGAAACCGTTCCAACGAATTTCACACTGCTTCCCGCTAAAAGCTTTTTATCGACGTGAGTCACATACCGTATTATCAGGATATCGCAATTCTTTACCGCCGCAGCATTGATTTCTCCGCTTTCAAGCAGCCGCAGCTGGCCGATTCCCTTGAAAGCGGCATAGACATGCGGGATATTCTTATCCGCAATGACCTGTAGGATTGGCCTATGGATTCGCATCGTTATTCAAAACAGCAGAGTTATTCCAGACTTTCCAGCTTACGAATCAATTTTAACTCTTTTCATTCTTGAAGGATATAAATTGGGTGGGTAATTACGCTGTATCATTAATGGGGGGAACAGCTAAAGCGGGCCAGGGCGGGGGCGGCGGCCTCTCGCGGCAAGACGCTACCGCCCTGGCCTTTCCTTATTTTCTTCGCGGTTTCCGCCTCTCCCGGTGGCTACAAATTAATAACAGAAAAGACCGCCCCGGCGGCCGCAGAAGCGGACGCCGGGGCGGTGTTTTATAATTACGGTGCCACCGGGGTCAGTTAAGATAGATAACAGCAACAGGCCCGCGCCGCGAGTGGCAGCAGCCACTGGCGAGCGCGGGCAGAGTCTGTAAAGATAACAGTTCGATTCTTTGCAGCGCGCGCGGGGAATAATTTTCTGCTTTGTTTAAGAGCGGGACACCTTGGGAGCAGGAGCGAAGGCGCGTAGTGCCGAGCCCTGCGAACCCGCTACTTAGCGGCAAGGAGCAGTGCGGGGCCGCGCTGCGTGGCCACGCCTGCGACGACATCTCGCGGATAAGATCCCCGTACCGCAGATCCAAAAGGAATTCATAATGTTTCCTCGGGATGTTGCGCAAAGTAGGTTATTACTGAGGCCTGAAAATCACCCCAAAATTTAAAATTCTCCCAGTAGCCCGAAGGATCGCCCCGCTTGAACGCGGGGCATTCTTTTTTGGGGAACGGTTGAACAGTCACTGGAACAATCTATACAATTAGGTTGGGTTAGATAGGGGAGTCAAGAATCAAGACCTGACCCCGTTCCCGCACATGGGAAGCCGAGAAGATACGGTTTTCAACAAAAAAGTTTTTAGCTATTAAGCAGAAAAAAGACGACCTTCTCAAGCTCACGGAGCAAAGCCTTGCGCAATGCGATAAGAATTTCGTGAAACGATTTGATTCCTTTTGGGGCTCCCAGGTAGAGATATTCCCCGAAACAACGAATTGCAAAATCCCAGGTGTAGAGGGTTGGACACGACATAAAATGAAAGTCCCTCTATCGAAGCTGATATTTTCTCCGGCAGTCCCATACACATTTCAAAGAGAAGAAGGGGCTAACTATTCAAAAAGCGATGATGGCACTCAGGGCACTCGCAGCCTTACATTTCATGACGGTGAGATCCAATTCACGATAGAATCAGATACAGACACCTATACCGGCCCCAGCAGTATCTTTTGGCAAGTCAGAAACCGCATAAAAATGCAAAGCCCATGGGGTCTAAATTGTTATATGCCAAAGCGAATTTGGTGTATCCACAACAATTTCATTCTCGCACTCAAAGATATCCCAGCAGATATTGGCAGCGAATCGGTTCTCTTTGCATTATGGAATTTGGCAACTGACAAGTGGTATTACTTCGAAATGAGCGTAGACATGCTCCTAAATCACTTACCCGATTGGGAACTAGCGAAAGCTGGGGTCAAAGATTCAACAATTGTGCTGCAAACAGACAAGAACACCTTAGCCATCTGCCCAGAGAAAAAAGAGTGGGCCCCTTTAAATCCAGCTACCGGAGAATCTATCCCCGACTCACAAGAAGGCCTTGCAGAATCCCGTCCCGTTGACAACAGAATTCCCATCGATGATGTAATACGAGTGTCGTCCGCTGCGATCAGTAGATTAATGCAGTTCAATCCTGACACCGAATATTTCTTTGAACATCAATTTCCTCCAGAAGAGTTACTCTTACGGAACAACGGGAAGAAGGAAGCCTATTATTTCTTTTTCCGACACAAAACAACACTCGGTGATGAGGTCGGGCCCACCACCGTAGGATACTTCATTTTACGGCAACAATATCCAATCAAACTGATTCCATTGGACATCCGAAAATCCTCTATTCTGGAGGATTCATTCCTTTTACGAGTGTCCACCGCTAATGACATAGGAATACGCACTATGGACGATACACATGGAATAACAATTGGTTACTACGAGTACAAAGCAGATCTTAATACCGGCAAAGTTGATATACAATTTAAGAGTGAGTAAAATCATAGCCATACTTTTCAAATACAAGGGGAACAATGAGGGTATATACCGGACACATCGGTAACATATTATACCGGATACATAGGTAACACTTTGAGCCCAAAGGGATTCCCGATGGGCTCAAATCTTTTATCCTCCAGATCAAAATACCCCAGGTCATAGTCCATAAAAGTCACCAGCCAAATTCCTTCCCCGACCTCTTTGATCCCGACGTGCTGCCCGGCCAGCGGTTTACACAAATTTATCTTCTTTTGCTCAGCTGGAATAAAGCCCCGGGCGAGCCGAACGGCACACCATTGTCAGTGGAAGTAAAGAGAAAGTGTCTCAATCTCAAAGTCAGTTACCAGAGGGGAAAGCAACTTAAAAACAATCTCAAAAATGGAGGGATAAATGTTAGACGAAAACCACTTGTAAGCGGCTTGTATAAAGTTAATCCGCAGAGGATGTTCCATTCAGATTTTTCACGGACTACACCAATTCTCTTGGGTGGAGATACCTCAAGAGGTAGCGGTGTACAATGGATTGCGTCTGCTGGGGTAAAACAGATAAACTCTGCGTTAGTTTTAAAAGTAAATGGATTACAGTTTTTTTGTAGGAGCAAGTTGTTAAAGTAGGCGAGATTAAGGAGAGTATCATGGGATATGATGTTGATAGTGTTGAATGGCAGGGGCACTCAATTAAAGTCGAGCGATTTGATTTTCACATGTTATTGTGGATGAAACGCCTCGTGAGGCTTGTTGTAGACGATAAGATGCTTGACGAACAAACCGACTGGCGACCTTTGCCATTATATGTTGCATCCTGGCCCATAACAGTTACGGCGCAGATTCAAGAGGCTAATAAAAAACATCATCTTGTTAAGGCTGTCCTCGGAGTCTACATGCCAGCAAAGATCTACGTTGACGGCAAGCAGGTCTCTTAGGCTATTGGCCCGACTTAAACTCTCTCTCACCAATCCAGACTGTGCTCGACAGGCGGTTGACGGGGTAAACAAGGCGGATCAAGGGGGAAAGGCAGGGAGCCTTTTTAGGTGAAACCTTCGGGATGTGGCAGAGTATTCGGCGCTGCGACGTTTTGGGGCGAGTTTAGGGCCGCAATCCTGACCTATTACGCCCAGAGTAGCCCGAAGGATCGCCCCGCTTGTACGCGGGGCGTTTTTTCATACATTGACCGGCCACGGCGGAATCTATACAATCTAGCCAGGGTTAGTTGGCGGCCGAAGATAAAGACCTAAACCAATTCCATATGAAAAAGAGCACGGCGATATTTATACAGGCGGTCATTGTGCTGATCGGCGTGGGGGCGGCCGCTTTCCTGCTTTGGGAACCGCACGTCGAAGGCAGGAACGCGCACGCCACGCTCTTCGATATTTACTTCAAGGACCCTTTTCTGGCTTACGCGTACCTGGGATCGACCCCGTTTTTTATGGCGCTCTTCCAGGCGTTCAAACTAGTTGGGCACGCCAAGGGCGGCGCGGGGCTCCCGCCGGAGGCACCGAAAGCTTTGCGGACCATAAGATACTGCGCGCTGGCACTTATTGGTTTCGTAGCGCTGGGAGAGGTCTTCATCATCCTTAGCGTATCGGACGACCGGGCTGGCGGGGTGTTCATGGGCCTCCTCGTCGCCTCCGGCTCCGGCCTGGTCGCCGCCGCGGCGGCGCGGCTCGGACGGATCTTGCCGAGTGGAGAAGAAAAGCGGCTACCACGCAAGGAGACAGAATAATGAACAGAACTGATTGGCAGGGCATATTCAAGAAGCGGTTCAGGGCGATACCGGACAGCAGGGACTCGCTGCCGGGGGAAACTACCTACGATATCCCGGACAAGCAGGTCATCGTAATAATCCGCTCACCAACGCCCACGGGGGCGCTACGCGCCGAGTCGCTCACGGACTGCGAGGAATGTCTCGTAGTAAACAGGGGCCAGGGCCGCCGGGCCTTCGTGGAATGGGAAGCCATAGAGGCCATAGCCACCTCCGACAATTAAGACCGGGCAAAAGCCTGGCAGCCGCGGCGAAGATCCCCGACCACAAGGCCGGGGATCTTTATTTCCCGGGCGGTTAGAGACTCGCCGCATCACTAAAAGGCCGGTTGACTGGCGCGGGCGCCCGTAAGCCGACAGGGCAAAAGGCCTGAGTATTAATACGAGCAGGCGGTGGGCATTGCGCCTCATGGCGGCGCGGCGGGGAAACGCTAGACTATATCAACGGCTTAAAAGCCGCAGCAGAGTGGAGGGAAAAACAAAATGAAAAAGTTCAACCTGATAGCCTTGATGGCCGTAGTAGCGCTCGCAACTACCAGCGCCTACGCCCGCGAGGCTTCTTTCGAAGAAATGCTGGGGGGAGACTCCGCCAGCGTGGTCCACGGCCTGAACGCCCCGGACGCGGAACAGAAGATAAGCTTCCCCGTGCCGGCAGGCATGGAGAGCTGCAAGTACGCCTCGGTACAGGGAGATGTCTGTTCCTTTATATGCAAGAGCGGCGCTACCGTAACCCGGCCCCGTCTCAACTCCTCGGTGGCCCAGAATGGCGGCTGCGCCCTCTTCGTGATGGTGCCTGTGCAGAAAGCGGCCAAAGACCTTTTCGACGGCCCCAAGGAAACCCCGGTAGAGAACCCGCAGTATGTCTGCCAGGCCTCCGGCGGCGGCTACGCCATAGCTACCACGGGCGCGAAGCCCAGGATCTGGCAGATAGGCGGCCTGAGCGAAGGCGCGAAATCGGGCCTGGAGCTCGCAAGCGTAGCGGTAACCCCCGGCAGCCGGCCCGGCAAGCTTGAAGCCTCGGGAACGCTCACTTTCTTCGGAGAAACGCTGAAAGTCGGGCTGTCCCTTAACCCCGACGCCAAGAACGGCGGCAAGCCCTCCATGACCGCAACCCTGAACGGGGAAGCCGCCCTTAAGGACGTGCCCTGCCAGGTTTACAACTCCGGGGCCAAGTCCGAACCCGGCCGGAGCGCGGCCAAGGTTTACGCCGAAGGGCACCTGTACGCCTACAATCGCGCCACCAAGAAGTACGACACCGACATGTTCCTGCGCTGCTCGGTCACGCTGAATAACTTCAAGAGCTACCTGGACACCCAGCACGGCTCGCCGCGGGAAGTGGTCTCCGCCGACTACCGCCTGGGCGGTTTCCCGGAACTGGCCAAATACGCCGCCGGCAACGCCGTGGCCAGCGCCCCGGACCAGTATTCCGACTACGCGAACCTGCAGGGTTACTACCAGTCGGGGCTCAGCAAGGGCGTGGACGTGAACATCTTCATAGACAAGGTGCCTTCCGCGCAGGCCTTCGTGACCAATCCCGGCACGCCGTCCGACGTCTATGTGACCATGGAGAACTCGGCCACCTCCTATTTCGGCGGCAACGGCGTGAAGTGGGGCTACTGGTGCGACTTCCGCCCGAAATAGCCGCATACGTCTACCCGGAGCGTTGTAACGCCCTGAAGGTCCCCGGTGAGAGCCGGGGACCTCTCATTTCGCGGTCCCGCATTTATTGTTCGTTCCGCTTCCGTCTTTTAAAAGTTAAAATATACCTTTAAAGGCGAACGCGGTTTTTGCCGTACCGGCCGCGCGCATCCGACGAGGAAAGGCACAATGGAAATACTTATCACCAACGACGACGGGATCTACGCCGAGGGCATTTACGCGCTGGCCGTGGCACTTAAGAAGGCCGGCAACGTGACCGTGGTGGCCCCGGACACCCAGCGCAGCGCCGTCGGGCACGCCATCACCATCACCGACCCGCTGCGCGTCACCGAAGCCCGCCGCAACGGCAAGTTCTTCGGCTACGCGGCCAGCGGCACCCCCGCCGACTGCGTGAAGCTCGGCATCAAGGCCATCATGAAGAAGCGCCCCGACCTGGTGGTCTCGGGCATAAACCTGGGCGGCAACCAGGCCTATAATATCCTCTACTCCGGCACCGTCTCCGGCGCCACGGAAGGCGCGCTCCTGGGCATCCCGTCCATGGCCGTTTCGCTGGACACGTTCAAGAACCCGGATTTCGGCCCGTCGGCGGAGTTCGCGGTGAAGGTGGCCAGGCAGATGGCCAGGCGCCCGCTGCCCAAGGGCACGCTGCTCAACGTGAACCTGCCCAACCTCCCGGCGAAGAAGATCAAAGGTGTGCGGGTGACCAACCAGAGCCGCACCTGTTTCAACGACTGGTTCGAGAAGCGCACCGACCCGCACGGCAACACCTATTACTGGATGACCGGCGACTACGAGCCCAAGGACGCCGACAAGGCCAGCGACCTCAACGCCCTGCGCGCCGGCTACGTCTCCGTGACGCCCATCCAGTTCGACCTGACCGACTACAAGTTCCTCAGCGAGCTGGAAGGCTGGGACCTGCACTAAGGAGAGCGCATGAAGACCCTGATACTCGCCCTTTTGACCTGCTGCGCGGCGCGCGCCGCCGCCCTGGAGGAAGCCGTAATAACCGATCCCGGCGCCGAGACCGCCCCGGCGCAGGAAGAAGTGAAAGCCCCTGAGCCGCCCAAGCCGCCTTTCAAGCCCTCGCCCGAAGCCCGCCTGGCCGCCCTGAACCTGGCCCTGCTGCTGGAGCGCGGCGGGGAAATACCCGCGGATCGCCTGGCCGCCCTGGCCCCGCAGCTGGCGGCCTTCAACTCCGCCGCTGAGCAGGCCCTGGGCGCGGAGCTGCTGGCCGACGCCGCCGCCGAGCGCTCGAAAAAAGCGCTGCAGAAGGTGCGCACCGCCCTGCAGGTGTGGTTCGGCGATAACGGGGGGAAATACCCGCCCGACCTGGCCGCCCTCGTTCCTTCCTACCTGCCCGCCCTGCCGGAACTGCGGCTGCCCGGCCACCCCCTGACCGATAAGGTCACGGTCATCAACACCAAAAAATACGACGCCGACCTGGCGAAGGCCGTTACCGATTCCGGCGGCTGGCTCTATTTCTCCGGCGAAGAGTCCGCCAACCGCGGCCTGCTGGTGATAGATTGCTCGCACAAGTCCCCGGCGGGGCAGGAATACTTCAAATACTGAGGCGACGATGATAAAAGAAGAAACGCTCAACCGCACCATAGAGAAACTGACCAGGAAATACCCGTCCGAAACCGAACGCATAGGCCTGTGCGTGCGCCAGGCCGCCGCCCTCTGGAACACCCGGGTGGACGGGACCGCCGCTGAGTTCTCGCGTTTCTGCCGCGACAATTTCCTGATAGGGCCCGAACTGGAGAAACTGCAGGCCTCCTTCGAGAACAAGCTGGAGAGCGTTAACGGGCATTTCAACGCCCTGCTGCTTAAGCTCCGGCGCGAAGTGGACGAGGACACCGGCCCGCTGGGCCCGGCCGACCGCCTGTTCGCGGCCTGCGCCCCCGGCGCGCATTTCACCGAGGACATGTTCCGGGCGAGGCTGGCCTTCCTGGTGCTGCTCAACTTCCCGGTAAAGACGCTGGAGACCTGCCTGGAAAAAGGCGCCGGCTGGACCCGCGACGAGTGGGCCGCCGCGCGCCTGGCGCAGGGCTTCGCCTACCGCGTGCCCGCCGAGGTCAACCGGGAGCTGGCGGCCGCCGAATCCGAGGCCGAGCAGTACATCGCCTCCTACAACGTTTTCCTGAACAAGGTCACCGGCCCCGACGGGGAAGAACTTTTTCCCAAAGGCCTCAAGCTGATCTCGCACTGGGGCCTGCGCGACTACCTCAAGGGTCTCTACTCCAACCCCGACGGGCTGAAGGGCCAGCGCGTGATCCAGAAGGTAATGGAGCGCATCATAGCCCAGGAGATCCCGCTCAAGGCGGTGAATTCGGACAAGCACGTCTGGGACCCGGCGGCCAATACGCTCGACGGCGGCAAGGCCGACAGGGAACCGGACACCCGCTACGAAAGATTCCTGGACATCTTCCGCGCCCACCTCAAGGAAGACCAGTACTATCCCTTCGCGCCCACGCACATGGACCGCAAGTTCAAGATCGCCAGGGAGATCCCCGAGGACGAAGTGGAGGCGCTGTTCACCTCCCTGCTCGAGGCCAAAGAGGGCAAGGAGGCCGCCGCCCTGATAGCCGCGCGGCTGGGCCGCCCGCTGGAGCCTTTCGATATCTGGTACGACGGGTTCAAGGCCCGCTCCGGGGTGAAGCAGGCGGACCTGGACGCCGCCGTGACGGCCCGCTACCCGAACGCGGCCGCTTTCCAGCGCGACATCCCGGAAATACTGCGCAAGCTCGGTTTCTCGCCCGACACGGCCAAGTTCGTGGCCGACCGGGTGGAGGTGAACGCGGCCCGCGGCGCGGGCCACGCCTGGGGCCCAGGCATGCGCGGGGAAAAGGCGCGCCTGCGAACCAGGGTGCCCAAGGGCGGCATGGACTACCAGGGCTTCAACGTGGCCATGCACGAGCTGGGCCACTGCACCGAGCAGGTCTTCTCGCTCTACCGGGTGGACCACACCCTGCTGGCGCGCGTGCCAAACACCGCCTTCACTGAAGGTTTCGCCTTCGTCTTCCAGGACAGGGACCTCGACGTGCTCGGCCTGTCCAGGCCGGACCCGGAGACCCTGCACCTCAAGAACCTGGACGCTTTCTGGTCGGCCAGGGAAATAGCCGGCGTGGCGCTGGTGGACATGAACGTATGGCGCTGGCTGTACAAGAACAAGGACGCGGAAGCCGCGGACCTGCGCCAGGCCGTGGTGGAGATAGCCAAAAGCGTCTGGGACCGCCACTACGCGCCCCTCCTGGGAGCCAAGGGCAGCCCGCTGCTGGGCATCTATTCCCACATGATCAGCAGCGCCCTCTACCTGCCGGATTACCCGCTGGGGCATATCATCGCCTTCCAGATAGAGGAATACTTCAGGGACCACGTACTCGCCGAGGAAATGGAGCGCATGTGCGTGCAGGGCTCCATAACGCCGCGCGAGTGGATGCGCCGGGCCGTGGGCGCGGACATTTCTCCGGAGCCCATGCTGAAGGCGGCGGGGCGCGCGCTTAAGGCCCTCACGGAAAAGCAGGGAGCCCGCCGGTGAACGGCCATTATGAACCCTAAAGAATACTCGCTGATCGCGGTGGTGGGCGTCTCCGACGACGCGTCCAAGTACGGGCACAAGATCTTCCGGGACCTGCTCAACGCAGGCTACCCGGTGAAAGGAGTGAACCCCAAGGGCGGGTTCGTGCTGGGCAGCCAGCTCTACAAGAGCGTTTCCGAAATAGAGAAGCGGCCCGACCTGGTAATAACCGTAGTGCACCCGGCCGTAACCGAAAAAATCGTAGAAGAATGCAACAAGCTCGGCGTGAAGACCATCTGGATGCAGCCCGGCTCGGAATCCGCCCAAGCCGTGGAGAAAGCCGCTGAGTACGGCATCAAGACCATAACCGCCTGTTTCATGGTGGTAAAGGGAGTCTGGTAGTGATACAAAAGCTGCTGGGGCAGAAATACGGCGACTACCTGGCCTTCATCCGCCGCCAGATGATAAAGGACCAGATAGAGTCGCGCGGCGTTAAAGACCCGCGCGTGCTGGCCGCCATGGACAAGGTCTGCCGCCACTGCTTCGTCACCGAAGACATGCTAAGCCGCTCCTACGAGGATTACCCGCTGCCGCTGGCCCGCGGCCAGACAATTTCCCAGCCCTATATCGTAGCGCTCATGAGCGAACTCGCCGGCCTGGCCGGCGGGGAGCGGGTGCTGGAGATCGGCACCGGCTCCGGCTACCAGGCCGCCGTGCTGGCGGAACTGGCGGCCGAAGTGGACACGGTGGAATTGTTCGCCGACCTCTCGGCCGCGGCGCAGGCTCGCCTGGCCAAGCTGGGCTACGCCAACATAAATTTCAGGACCGGAGACGGCGCCGCCGGCTGGCCGGAACGGGCGCCTTACGACGCCATAGTGGTCACCTGCGCCGCCCCGGCCATCCCCGAAGCGCTCGCGGCCCAGCTCAAGCCCGGCGGCCGGCTGGTGATACCCGTAGGCACCGGCGCGCAGGAACTGCGCCTGGCCATAAAAACTCCGGAAGGCCTTAAGGAACGCGCGGTAGCTGGCGTCTCCTTCGTTCCTATGCTCAGGGAGGGCGCGTGAAACACCTGGCTTTTCGCATAGGCTGGCGCTTGCTGTTCTACCCGGGCCTCATCTACGCTGTATTCTCCTTCATCTTCTTCTGGCTGTACGCCCACCCCAAGCGCTATACCGGCGCCTACACGCCGGGGGATTTCGGCCTTAAGCCGGAACCGGTAAAACTTAACACCTCCGACGGCGTGGAGCTGGACGGCTGGTTCATCCCCAACAAGGCGTCGAAAAAAGCCGTAATGGTCTGCCACGGCTACCCCATGGACAAGTCCGACGTGCTAGGGCTGACGGTCTTCCTGGCGCGGGAATTCAACCTGCTCTATTTCGATTTCAGGGCCACCGGCCGCAGCGGCGGCTTCTTTTCCACCGGCGGCGCGCGCGAGGTGCGCGACATAGACGCCGCGGTGAAGTTCCTGGAGGACCGCGGCTTCGCGGGCAGGATCGGGGCCTTCGGTTTCTCCATGGGCGGGGCATCCATCCTGCTGTCGCCCAACCCGGGCATAAAGGCCCGCGTGCTCGACGCCCCTTACGCCGACCTCGGCGGGGAGCTGGACTACGTTTTCGGGGCCTGGGGCGTCTGGCGCAAGCCGCTGCTGCTGATGATGAAGGGCTGGAGCCTGCTGTTCACCGGCGTGAACATCAACGCGGTCAGCCCGGCGAAGGCGGCCGCGGGCCTAACCACGCCGCTGCTGCTGGTGCACGGCGACGCCGACCGCCAGGTGCCGCTGGAGAATTCCCGGCGCATCAAGGCCGCCTATCCGGCGGCGGAACTCTGGGTGGTGAAAGGCGCGGGGCACGGCGAGAACTGGTACAAGGCCGGCAACGCATACGAAGTGCGGGTGAAAGCCTTCTTCAACGCCGGGCTTAAATAAGGAACTTTATGGCCGCTATCAAGACGGAGAACCTGGTAAAGCGCTACGCCGAAGTGACGGCGGTGAACGGCGTTTCGCTGGAGATCAAGGAGGGGGAGGTGTTCGGGCTGCTGGGCCCCAACGGCGCCGGCAAGACCACCCTTATCAGCATGCTCGCCACTCTGGTGCGGCCCACTTCGGGCTCGGCCCTGGTGGCCGGCCGCGACATCAACCGGGAACCGCTGGAAGTGCGCCGCAACATCGGCATAGTCTTCCAGGAGCCCAGCGTGGACGACCTGCTCACCGCGCGCGAGAACCTCTACCTGCATTCCATGCTTTACGGCATGCCGCGCAAGGAGATAGCCCCCGCCATAGAGAAGATGCTGCGCCTGGTGAACCTCTCCGACCGCGCCGAAAGCCTGGTGAAGACCTATTCGGGCGGCATGCGGCGGCGCCTGGAAATAGCACGCGGCCTGATCCACGGGCCGAAGATCCTTTTCCTCGACGAGCCCACCCTCGGCCTGGACCCGGCCAGCCGCAAGGCGGTCTGGAGCCACATCCGCGAGCTGAAGCAGGCGCACAACACCACCATCATCCTCACCACACATTACATGGAAGAGGCTGACAGCCTGGCCGACCGCATAGCCATCATCAACCGCGGCAAGATCATAGAGCTGGACACGCCGGAGGCCCTGAAGCGCAAGGTGGGCGAGGACCTGGTCTTCATCGCCGGCCCGGTGGACGAGGCCGCGGTGCGCGCCCTGCCGTTCGTGAAGACCTTTGAGCGGGAGGGCGGCCGCAGCAAGATCAGCATCCAGAACTCGGGCGCCAACCTGCACGCCCTGCTCAACGCCGCCGGCAGGATAGAGGAAGTTGAGGTACGCCGGGTCACGCTCGACGACGTCTTCCTCAAGTTCGCCGGCCAGCAGATCTCCGACGACGCGGACGAGAAGGCCGAGGGCATCTTTGAACGCATCGCCGTCAATAAGGCGGTGCGCCGATGAACTTCAACGCCGTTTACGCCCTGCTGCTGCGCGAGGCCAAGATCTTCCTGCGCGAGAAAGAACGCATCGTCTCCATCCTCATCTCGCCGCTGCTGTTCCTGTTCGTGATGGGCAAGGGCATGGCCGGCGGCCAGAGCCCCGTGCCGGGCTACACCTACCAGCAGTTCATCTTCCCGGGCATCATGGCCATGGTGATCCTTTTCACGTCCATCACCTACGGGCTCTACATCATCTGGGACAAGCGCCTGGACTTCCTGAAGGAAGTGCTGGCCGCGCCCATCTCGCGCGCCACCCTGTTCTACGGCAAGGCCCTGGGCGGCATGCTCGGGGCGCTCATAGAGACGCTGCTCCTGGTGATGATAGGCGGGCTGTTCATCATGCCGCTGGGACCGGGCAAAATGCTGCTGTGCTTCCTGGCGGCGGTGCCGGTGTCCTTCATGATCACCAGCATGGGCCTCACCATAGGCGCCAGGATGAAGTCCATGGAGGGTTTCGGCCTGGTAATGAGCTTTTTGACCTGGCCGCTGTTCTTCTTCAGCGGGGCGCTGTTCGACCTCGCCGGGGCGGCGCCGTACATCCGGGCGGTAAGCTACTTCGACCCGGTCACCTACGCGGTGGACCTGATGCGGATCATAATGCTGGGGCAGGGTTACTTTTCGGTCTGGACGAATCTTGGGGCTATCGCCCTGTTCTGCCTGGCCGCCGCCGCCCTCGGCGTGGCCGCCTTCGGCAAGCTGCAGCAGGAAAAATAATTATTTCTTCACGTCGGCAGAGGGACCCGCCCGCGGGGTCCCTCTCCGCCGTTTAAAAGACGCGTCGCAGCAGTTCCGAGGCCTTGGCCTTCTCTTCGGGCAGCAGCAGGCCGGAATACCAGGCGAGAACGGGGAAAGCGCAGAGGCAGGCGGCCTTTACCAGCAGGCCGGCCGCGCCGGCGGGCGCCAGCAGCAGGCCGGGCACGGCGCAAACTGCGGCGGCGGCGGCGGCCCAGCCCAGCCGGCCGAACTCGTAGGGCACCTGATAGAACGCGCGGCCGCGGCGGTACATCAGGACGGCCATCACCAGATAGGAGGCCAGCACGGCCCAGGCCGCGCCGTACATGCCGAAGGGGGGGATGAGCGCGAAGTTGCCGGCCACGCTCACCGCGGCGCCGGCGAGCGTCACCCCGAGGATGGCCCCGGTGCGCTTGGCGATGATGACCGGCGCCAGGAAGTTGACGTAAACGCCGTTGAGCAGGTAGGCGGCCAGCACTATGGGCACTATCCCGAGCCCGCCCCAGTAATCCGGGTGAATGAGGTTCACTCCGGAGAAGCGCAGGCGCGCCAGGTCCCCGATGAAGAAGGAGAGGGCCAGCCAGAGCCACAGGCCGCCGAGCGTGAAGTAGGTGAGCACCCGGGCGAAGACGGCCGGCGCCTCCGGGCGGTGGGAGCGCTCTATGAAGAAAGGCCGCCAGGCCTGGTCGAACATGGTGACCACCAGCATCATGAAGATGCCCAGGCGGTAATTGGCCTGGTAGACGCCCACCGAGGCCTTATCGGCCAGGTGCAGCATGATAGGCCGGTCCAGCACCTGCACGGTCATGGAGCCGAGCCCCGCGGGCAGCAGCGGCAGCGCGAAAGAAAGCAGCGCCCTGGCGGCGGAGCGGTCTATCTTCAGGCTGAGGGCGGAGAGCTCCGGCAGCAGCAGCAGGGCGGCCAGCGCCGAGGAAATGAGATTGGCCCAGAAGACGCTTTCCAGGCCGAGGCCCAGGAAGCGCAGGAACAGCACGTTCAGCCCGACGTTAAGCGCTATGGAGGCCGTGCGGATGCCGGCGAAGCGCAGCGGCCGGTGGCGCATGCGCAGGTCCGCGAAAGGGATGATGGTGAGGGTGTCGAGCAGCAGGATCCCGGCGGAGAACCAGACCAGCCGGTAGTTCTCGGCGCCTATGCCGGAGGCCCCGGCCCAGAAGGCGGGGAACAGGCAGAGCGCCGCGGTGAGCAGCAGCGTGGTGCCGGCCAGGCAGGCGAAAGCCGCCGGGAAGGCCTTTTCCCTGTCGGCGTAATGGCGCATGTAGGCCTGGTCCATGCCGTAGTGATAGACGATATTGAGGAAGGCGATGTAGGAGAAGACCGCCGCGACCACGCCGTATTCGGCCGGCACCAGGTAGTGCGTGTAGAACGGCATCAGCAGGAAATTGAGCAGGCGGGCGCCCACCGTGGAGAGGCCGTAGATGAGGGATTCCTTGCCGAGAGCCTTAAGGTCTTTGAACATTGTCGCCGCCACTGCTATTCTATCAAATGACGGCCTTGGCAGAAATAAGTTATAATTAAGAGGAACCCGACGTTACCGGGTGGGGGAAAGAAATGGACAGATTCACCAAGAACCAGGCTCCTGACTGCGGCAGCTGCCGCTTCAAGGCCGTTTGTTTTTACAATAAGCTCGATCCGCAGGCCCAGAAGGCCTGGAACGGGCTGAAGCTCGGCCGCAAGTTCGCCGACGAGGAAGGTATCTACACCGAATTCCAGCAGCCGCTGGGCGTGTACACCGTCTGCAAGGGCCGCGCCAAGGTGTTCTCCACCGACGCCAAGGGCCAGCAGATGATCACCTGGATCCGCCATCCCGGCGAGACCTTCGGCCACATCGCGCTCTTCTCCGAGAACGACTATTTCTGCAACAGCCGCGCCATGGGCGACACCATCCTCTCCTTCGTGGACAAGAAGAGCCTGGAGCATTTCCTCAACGAGCACCCGAAGACCTACAAGCTCTTCCTGCACAAGGTGGCCACGGAGATGCGCGGCCTGCAGCTCAAGCTCAAGGACACCGCCTACAAGCCGGCCAGGTCCAAGGTGGCCCGGGCCCTCATCAACGCCATTTCCTACAAGTCCAAGGACACCTCCGCTCCCGCCATCCACGGGCTCAAGCGCACCGAGATCGCGGAGATCACCGGCCTGGCGCTGGAGACCGTGGTCCGCACGCTGGCCGAACTGGAGAAGCGCAGCATCATAAAGCGCGAGACCAAGGCCATCAAGATCCTGGATTACCCCACGCTGCTGCGCGTGGCCGACCCGCACGCCAAGAAGTAGGCCGGCGCGCTAAAAAGAAGAAGGGGCGGCTTTTAAGCCGCCCCTTCTTCTTTGCTTTAGGCCGGTTCAGTTGGTGCCGAACATCCTGTCGCCGGCGTCGCCCAGGCCGGGGACTATGTACCCGTCGGAGTTCAGGCGCTCGTCCACCGTCCCCACGTAGATGGGCATTTCGGGATGGGCGGCGGCCAGGCGCCGCAGGCCCTCCTTGGACGCGAGCATGCAGATGAAGCAGATGTTCTTCGCGCCGCGGCTCTTCATGATCTCCACGGCTTCCACCGCGGAGCCGCCGGTAGCGAGCATGGGGTCGGCGATCACCACCAGACTGTCCGAAACCTTCTCCGGCAGGCGCACGTAATACTTCACGGGCTTGAGCGTTTCCTCGTCGCGGTAAATGCCTATGTGGGCCAGCCGCGCCTCGGGGTACAGCTTTATCAGGCCGTCCACCATGCCCAGGCCGGCGCGCAGGATGGCCACGAAAACCAGGTCGTGGGCCAGGCGCAGGCAGTCGGCCGTGCCCACCGGGGTGCGGACCTTGGCGGGCTTCACCTTGGCGTGCGCGAAGGCGTCGTAGGCCAGGAACATGCTGAGCTCGCCCATCAGGCGGCGGAAGTCGGCGACGTTGGTGCGCTTGTCCCGCAGCTTCGCGATCTTATCCAAAACCAGCGGGTGCTTGGAAACGTGGACGTTCTTCATTCCCGTGTTCTCCTTGGGCTACTTTATTATCTCGCGGATGAGCGGCTCTTTGCGCGGGGCCCGGGGCCCGTAGGCGAGCGAGCTCTCGAACATCTTCACGCCGTCGGCGAGCTTCTGCGCGGAGGAGGCGTAGGCCGCGGCTATCACGTCGCCGGGCTTCACGCGGTCGCCGGGCTTCTTCTCCAGGATGAAGCCCGCCCCGAAATCCACGGCGTCCTCGGCCTTGGCCCGGCCGCCGCCCAGCGCCACGCTGGCGAAGCCCACCGTGCGGGCCTCCATGGCGGTGAGGAAACCGGCCTTCTTCGCCTTTATCAGGCGGGAAAGTCTGGCCTTAGGCATGAAGCGGTCCGGGTCGCCGACTACGCGGACGTCGCCGCCCTGCCACTTCACCATCAGGCGGTACTTCTCCAGGGCGCTGCCGTCGGCTATCGCCCGGCGGGCCTTCTCCTCGCCCTCTTCGGCCGTGCGGGCCTTGCCGCCCAGGTGGATCATCCACCCGGAGAGCACTTCCAGGACCTTCATGAAATCCTCCGGGCCTTTCTCGCCGGCGAGGATCTTTATGGACTGCGAAGTCTCGATGCCGTTGCCGATGGCCAGGCCCAGGGGCTCGTTCATGGCGGTCATCACGGCCACGCAGCGGATGCCGAGCAGCTTGGCGGTGCGCATCAGCGCCACGGCCAGTTCGCGGCTCTTCCTGAAATCCTTCAGGAAGGCGCCGGAGCCGTACTTCACGTCCATCACCAGGCCGGTGATGTCCTCGGCGTATTTCTTGGAAAGGATGCTGGCCACTATCAGCGGCAGGGCCTCCACGGTGCAGGAGGCGTCGCGCAGGGCGTAAAGTTTCTTGTCGCTCGGCGCCAGCTCCGCCGTCTGGCCGAACATGGAGAGGCCGGTGGCCTTGAGCTGCTTCACTATATAGGAGGGCTCCAGGCGCACCTTGAAGCCTTTCATGGCCTCGAGCTTGTCCAGGGTGCCGCCGGTGTGACCCAGGCCGCGGCCGCTCATCATGGGCACCACCACGCCGCAGGCCGCCACCACGGGGGCCAGCGCTATGGAGACGCCGTCGCCTACGCCGCCCGTGGAATGCTTGTCCACCTTGCGGCCCTTGATGGAGGAAAGGTCCAGCTTCTTGCCGGAGTGGGCCATGGCCCTGGTAAAGGCGGCGGTCTCGGCGGGGGTGAGCCCGTTGAGGAAGGCCGCCATCAGCCAGGAGGAAAGCTGGTAATCCGGGATGGAGCCGTCGGCGGCGCCCATGGCTATGAATTCCAGTTCGGCCGGGGTCAGCTCCAGGGCGGAACGTTTCTTGAGCAGCAGGTCCAGCATTCTCATGGTTATTCCTTTATCGCCTTGGACTTGAGCAGCCCTTCCAGGATCTGCTGCAGCTTGCCGGACACCTTTTCGCCGAGCTCCAGCACTTCCTTGTGGGTCAGCACCTTCTTGGAGATGCCGCTGCAGAAATTGGAGACCCAGCAGAGGCCGGCCACGCGCAGCTTGAGCTGGCGGGCGGTGATGGTCTCGGGGACCACGCTCATGCCGGCGATGTCGCCGCCGAGCAGGCGGTAAACCTTCACCTCCGCCGGGGTTTCATAGGAAGGCCCGGTGACGGCGGTGTAAACGCCTTCCACGGCGCGCACGCGCGCCTTGCGGGCCAGTTTAACGGCCTCCCGGCGCAGCGCCTTGTCGTAAGGGTCGTTCATGTCGGGGAACATCTCGCCGAAGGCTTCGTGGTAGTTGCCCATCAGCGGGTTGGAGCCCATGAGGTTGATATGGTCTTTGAGGATCACCAGCTGGCCGGGCTTCAGGCCCGGCTTGAGCGAGCCCACGGCGGCCGTGAGCAGCAGGTTCTTCACGCCGAGCGCGCGCAGCACGCGGATAGGGAAAGCGATGAAGGAAATGGGGCGCCCCTCGTAGTAATGGAAGCGCCCTTTCATCATCACCACGTCGTGGCCGCCCATCCGCCCGAACACGAGCTCGCCGGCGTGGCCCTTGACGGTGGTGGCGGGGAAACCGGGGATGTCCTTGTAGGACACGGCCACGCGGTCCTCCAGGCGGGGCAGCGCGCCGCCCAGGCCCGAACCGGCGATGATCGCCGTGTCCGGCTTGAAGCCGGCGGCCAGTTTTTTAAGCCAGGCGGCCGTCTTTTCCACCTGCAGCAGTATTTCGGAAGATTCCATGTTGTCTCCTTAAGGCTGGGGCCCGGTCAGAAACCGGCCCCGCCCGCGTCGAAAGCGCCTTCTATGTGTTCCGGCTCGCGGCCGGGGACTATGCCTATCACGTCGAAGCGGAAACTCTCCGCTTCAGGCCGGCGGGCCTTCAGGTAAGCCTGCGCCGCCTTGATTATCTTGACCTGCTTGGAGCGGGTCACGCTCTCCGCCGGCGTGCCGTAGCCGCGATCGGCCCGGGCCCGGACTTCCACGAAAGCTACCAGCCCTTCTTTCTGCGCCACTATGTCCAGCTCGCCCATGGGACAGGCCCAGTTGCGGTCCAGGATCCGGAAGCCGGCCGCCTCCAGGAAAGCCGCCGCCTGCGCCTCGTACGCGGCGCCCTTAGTGTTCACCGGGGCGCTCCGGCCGCCGCCCTCACCGGGGCGAAACTCCGGCGGTGTTCGGCACACGGCCCCAGGGCGCGCAGCGCCTGCAGATGCGCCGCCGTGCCGTAGCCTTTGTGGCCGCCCAGGCCGTAGCCCGGGTACCTGCGCTCCAGCACCTGCAGCCAGCGGTCGCGCAGCACCTTGGCGAAGATGCTGGCCGCGGCTATGGAAAGGGATCTGGCGTCGCCGTCTATCACGGGCTCCTGGGCGCAGTCGGCCAGGCGCTTTATGCGGTGGGGCCCGTCCACCAGCAGCAAGGCGCCGCGCGCGTCGGCGCCGGTGGAAAGCAAGAGCCGCCTCACGGCGGCGCCCATGGCGTTGAAAGTGGCTTCCAGGATATTCACCCGGTCTATCTCCGCGGCGGAGGCGTAGCCGAAGCCGAAGCGCACGCCGGAATCGAGCATGAGGAGAAAGGCCTTCTCACGGCGGGCCGGGGAAAGTTTTTTACTGTCGTTTACCAGGGGGGAGATCAGCGGTACCGCTTCGGCGGGGATCCAGGCGGCGCAGGCGGTAACGGGACCGGCCAAAGGGCCGCGCCCGGCTTCGTCCACGCCCGCAAGGAAAGCCGGCTTTCTGGTTTCAAGGACCGCTGAGTCGAATGCTCTGAGGGGCACGGTTAATCCTGCCTGCCCCGGCGCCGAAGGGCGCCGGGGACCAGGCCGGCTTATTTACCGGCGGGCTCGGCCTTGGGGGCTGCCGCGGCGGCCGTATCCTGCTGTTCTACTTCCTCGAGCCTGGCGGCCTTGCCGGACAGGGCGCGGAGGTAATAGATCTTGGAGCGGCGGACCTTGCCGGTCTTCACCACTTCGATCTTCTCTATGCGGGGGGAGTGCAGGGGGAACACGCGTTCCACGCCCACGCCGTAGGAGATCTTGCGCACGGTGAAGCTCTCGGAAATACCGCTGCCGCGGCGGGAGATCACCACGCCGTCGAAGATCTGGATGCGCTCGCTGTCGCCTTCCACCACTTTGGTGTAGACTTTCACGGAGTCGCCGGACTGGAAATTGAACTTCTCGTTCTTGATGCCCAGATGGTTAGCGATGTTATTCATACTGCCTCCTAGTTAGTTGAAACAAATCTATTTGCCTTTCTTCTTCGCGGCCGCCGGTTTCGGGGGCCGGGCCAGGTCGGGCCTGTGTTTGCCGGTCAGCTCCGCGGCCTGCTTCCCGCGCCACTCGGCGATCAGCTTATGGTTGCCGCTCACCAGTGCCGCCGGGACTTCGCTGCCGCGCCAGACCGCCGGCCTGGTGTAGTGCGGGGCCTCCAGCAGGCCGTCCGTAAAGGTCTCGTTCACGGTGGCGTCGCCCTTCCTCAGGACCCCGGGGATCAGGCGCGTCACCGCGTCTATCACCGCCACCGCGGCCGGTTCGCCGCCGGTGAGCACGTAGTCGCCGATGGAGAGCTGCAGGTCGGCCAGCGGGGTAACGCGCTCGTCTATGCCTTCGTAGTGGCCGCAGATAAAGACCAGGTGCTTCTTCTTCGCGAGTTCGAGGGCGGCCGCCTGGTCGAACTTGCGCCCTTTCGGGGTCAGCAGGATCACGAACGAGTTCTTCTTGCGGACCTTCTTAAGGGCCCGGTACACCGGCTCCGCCATCATCACCATCCCGGTGCCGCCGCCGTAGGGTTTATCGTCCACGGTGCGGTGCCGGTCCTCGGTGAAGTCACGCGGGTTAACGAAACCCAGCTCGAGGAAGCCCTCGGCGCGCGCGCGGCCCACTATGCTCTCCGACAGCGGGGCGTCTATCATCCCCGGGAAAAGCGTGACCGCGTCCACGCGCATGTTCAAAGACCCTTAATCTATGTCCAGGTAGACTTTCTTGTTCTGCCTGGCGGCGGCGGTCTGCAGCACGGTGCGGATGGATTTCACCACGCGCCCTTCCTTGCCTATGACCTTGCCGCGGTCGGACGACGCCACTTCGAGCTTGAAGCGGACGATGTCGCCGTCCTCGGAGACGCCTATCTTCACGGCCTGCGGGTTCTCCACCAGCGAGCCGATGATATACATCAGTGCGTCTTTCATGGGGCGCCCCGTTATTTCTGCGCCGCGGCCTTGCGGGCGCGGGTGATCAGGGTGCCGACGGTCTCGGAGGGGCGGGCGCCGTTCTTGACCCAGCGTTCCACCTTCTCGGGGTTGATAGTGACCTTTTCCTTGTCTTTGGCGGCCTTGGGATTGTAGTGGCCCACCACTTCCAGCGGCTCGCCGTGCGGGCCGCTCGATTTCTCGATAGCGACTATCCGGTAGTGCGGCTGGGTGCGCTTGCCGATTCTCTGAAGCCTCAGAACAACTGCCATAGTATCCTCCTTGGAATGCCGAAAAAAATCCGACACGCGCCCGCCTAAGCGAGTTTGCGTGAACGTCTATTATATTATATTCGGAGGGTTTTGGGAACTACCCGATGAGCTGTTTCACCCGCTCCATGAACCGGGCCCAGTCATAGGGCTTATTGATGTAGAAATCCGCGCCGTTGGAGAAAGCCTGCTCCATGTCGCCCATGAGGCGCTTGCCGGTCAGCATGATGACCCGCACGCCCTTGGTGGCGGGGTCGGTTTTGATGAGCTCGCAGAGCGTGTTGCCGTCTATCTTGGGGATGCCGATGTCGAGGATGGCCAGGTCTGGCTTCTCTTTCTTCGCCGCGGCCAGCCCTTCTTCCCCGTCGAAGGCCGTGACCACCTTGTAGCCGAGCCCTTCGAGGCGTATCGCGAGCACCTTCGCTATCAGGTCCTCGTCCTCGACTATCAGTATTTTTTTAGCCATATCCCCTCTGCCGCCCCCGGAGTTCTAAAGCTTGTCGCGCAGCGCGCGCAGGAAGCCGGCCGGGCTCCGCGCCCCGAAGAGCGCGCTGCCGATCACCAGCGAATCCGCGCCGGCCCCCGCCGCCAGCACCGCGGTCTCGGCGTTTATCCCGCCGTCCACCTGCAGCCAGACCGGGCGGCGCGACCGGGCGATGAGCTCCCGGGCGGCGAAGACCTTGGGCAGCATCTCCGGCATGAAGGCCTGCCCGCCGAAGCCGGGCTCCACGGTCATGATAAGGGCGAGGTCTATCTCGCCCAGGAAAGGGATCAGTTTTTTTACCGGCGTGCGCGGGCGCAGGGCCAGGCCGGCCCTGAGGCCGAGTTTCTTTATGGCCTTCAGGCAGGCCGCGGCACCCCGGGCCTCGGCGTGCACGGTAATGAGGCCGGCGCCGGCTTTAGCGAAAGCGTCCAAGAACTTGCCCGGCTCCTCCACCATAAGGTGGGCGTCCACCGGCAGTCCTGAGGCTTTGGCCACGAAGGCGGTGATGGCCGGGCCGAAGCTGATATTGGGCACGAAGCGCCCATCCATCACGTCCACCTGCACCCAGCTGGCGAGCTTTTTCACCGGCGCCAGGCTGGTCTTCAGGCTGCAGAAATCCGCTGACAGCACCGACGGTACCAGGGCGGCGCGGCCGGCGGGAAGGGGGAAGGCGCGGGCGGTCATTTAACGGGCCGCTCCTCTACCAGGATGCCGTTCACGAAGATGCGGACCTTCTCCGCCCCGCCGTAAGGCACCGACAGGTCTATCTTGGAGCCCGGGTCGCGCAGGCCGTTAAAGATCTCCCGGTCGCCGCTCTTGCCGAGGGCCACCACCCGGATATGCCGCTGCGAACCGCTCTGGGAAACCTCGTAGTGGACGCGGAACTCCCGCTCCGAGCCGGCGGAGGAGGATTTGCGGGAACTGACCGTAAGGCTTATGCGGGACTCACCCGACACCACCGTGTCCGGGGCCGGGCTCTGGTCTATGACCGTGCCGCCGGGGAAAAGCGAGGCCGGGTCGTCGGAGAGCGTGAGGCTGAGGCTGTTCTGTGAGGCCCACTGCTGGGCCTCCTCGCTCTTTTTCTGCCGGAAGTCGGGCATCATAACTATGCCCGCCGGGGGCACGCCCGCGGACACCACCACCTGCACCATGGTGTTCTTGGAAACGCTGAGTTCGGGCTTGGGGTCCTGGGAAAGCACCGTGCCCTTCTCGGCCTTCAGGGAATAGGATTCGCTCACCTCGCCCAGCACCAGCTGGCGCTGGCGCAGCAGCAGCTCGGCGTTGCGCAGCGGCAGGCCGATGAGGTTGGGGGTGAAGACCGACTCGCCGCCCTGGCTGAAGACCACCCGCACTATCTTGCCCTCGCGCACCGTGGAGCCGGCGCCGGGCACCTGGCGCAGCACGGTGCCTATCGGCACGGCCTCGTTGAATTCGTAGCCCTCTATCTTCATGGCCAGGTTGTTCTCGGAAAGCGCCTGTAGGGCGTTCACAGAGGACTTGCCGGAGATGTCCGGGACCAGCACTTCCTTACGGTTGTGGATCACGGTCTCCATGCTCCAGGAGAAGAGGAAATAGGTCAGCAGCGACAGCAGCAGGCCCACGCCGCCTACCCTGGCGACGAAGCCGGCGCTGACGATCCTCTCGTCGGAAGCGGAAAAATGGCGCTGGTAGAATTCTTTTATTCCCACGGTCTCTCCTTAGCTCTGCGCGCGCAGCGCGTCCCCCGGTTTCAGGCGCTGGCCGTTCAAAAAATCGGCGCCGGACATTTCTTTTTTCCCTTCGGGCTTCACCGTTCTCACGAGGAGGGAACCGGCGCCACATTTTACAATAAACCCGCCGCCGCCCTCAACGGACAGAACGGTGCCGGGCGCGGCCCCGGCGGGGCCTTCGGGCCCCTGGTCGGCGGCCAGTACCTGCACGGTTAGCAGGCGCTCCGGCAGGGCCAGGACGAAGCGCGCCCTGGGCCCGCAGGCCAGCCCGCGGATCTTGCCCAGCAGCGCGGCGGCTGGGGCCGCAAAATCAAGGCGGGCGTCGGAAGGGAGGATCTTGGGGGCCAGGGAAGGCTCGCCGGCCTGCGGCTCCCGCACAACCTCCCCGGCCGCCAGCCGGCGCAGGGCTTCTTCGAGCAGGTCGGCGCCCGCGGCGGACAGCCGGGCGAAAAGCGAGGCCGCGTCGTCGGAAGGCAGCACCGGCTCCTCACGGCGCAGGAAGACCGGGCCGGTATCCATGCCCTTGTCCAGCCAGAAAATGGTGACGCCGGTGGTCTTCTCTCCGTTCATGAGGGCCCGCTGCACCGGTGCGGCGCCGCGGTATTTAGGCAGGAGCGAGAAATGCACGTTCAGGAAGCCGTGGCGGGCCAGCGCCAGCGTCTCCGGCGGGATGAGGCGGCCGTAGGCCACCGCTATGCCCAGGTCCGGCTTCAGGCCGGCTATCACGGAATGGAGTTCTTCCTTAGAGGCCGGTTTGAAGGCGTTCAGGCAGAGCCGGCCGGCGAGCGCGTCCACCGGGCAGCAGCAGAGTTTCTGGCCGCGCCCTGCCGGGCGGTCCGGCTGCGACACCACCCCGGCGATCTCGTGGCCGCCCGCAGCCACGCGGCTGAGAAAGCCGCAGGCTATGTCGGGGGTGCCGAGAAATACCAGCCGGAGTTTTTCGTTCATTCTTACATCGGCCGCATCTTGCTCTCGTCGAGTTTCTTCCACTGCTGTTTGAGCTTCATCAGGGCGGGCTTGAGCTTGAGCCTGGAAAGGAGGGGGAGCCGGTCCACGAAAGTAATACCGTCCAGGTGGTCCATCTCGTGCTGCAGGGCCTTAGCGAAGAGGCCCTCGGCGTTGATCTCTATCGGGAGGCCCTTTTCGTTGAGGGCGCGCACTTTCACCTTGGCCGCGCGGCGAACCTTGGCGAAGAGGCCGGGGAAGGAGAGGCAGCCCTCGTCCTCGTACATGGAGCCGGACTTCTCGGCCAGCTCCGGGTTGATGATGACGAGGGAGAGCGGCTCCTCGTTCTCGCGCTGGATCTTGATCACGGCCAGCCGCAGGTCCAGGCCTATCTGGTTGGCCGCGAGGCCGGCGCCGCCCACGGCGTCCATGGTCTCGAACATGTCGGCCAGCAGGGCGGGGAGGTCCTTCTTCACCTCCGCGTAATCCACCTTGCGCGTCTTCTTCTCCAGTACCTTCTCGCCGTATTTGCAGATCCTTCTTATTGCCATAACCCTCACCTCGGAATTTTTACGAAAGTTGGAAAGTCATCTGGCGGCCTTCCCAGACCACCTTCGCCAGCACCGGCTTGCCGGCCTCGCCGGGTTTCTTCAGCATGCCCCAGGCCATGGCCAGGCGCTCCAGCTGGATCTCCGCGCCGGTGGAGCCGGACACGCCCATCACTATCTCGTCGGCGCCGGCGGCCTGCGCCACCTGCGCCATGGAATAGAACGGGTCGTTGGAGAAAACGAAAATGGGCTTCACGGTCTTGCCGTACTTCTCGGCCAGCAGCACCACCGCGCTGAACACTTCCTTGTCCTCGTCGGCCATGGTCTCGCCGCCGGACTGGATGCCCTTGGCGATCTTGGCGCTGAGCACTATGATGTCGGTGGTGTCGTCGTCGGCGGTCTCCAGCACCGAAGCCAGGTGCACCAGATTATTGGGGTTGCGCACCGGCACCAGCACGCGGCGGGCCTTGGTCAGCTCCGGGACCACCGTCTGAATATCGGCCTCTCTGCGCAGGTTCATCTTCTCGTCGCTGTCGTCGTCGGGCTGGTAGAGCTGGGCTTTTTTCTCGTTCAGCTTCTCGGAAACGTAAAAGATCGCGTAGAAGACGGCCGTGAAAGCCAGGCCGCCTATGGTGGCCACCTTCTTGGTCAGCAGGTTCATGCCGGTGGCGGAAAGGAGCACGACCAGGACCAGCATCAGTCCCACCGGGATATAAGCGTTGTTGTAGGGGATATTGAGGGGGAACATCCATTCCCGTTCTTCTTCCCTGCGCTTGAACCGCAGGATCACCATGGACATGGTGTTGAAGCTCATGCTGGCCAGCACGCCGAAAGCGTAGGCCTCGCCCAGCAGAAAGATGTCGCCGCCGGAAACCAGGATGATGACGATCTGGATAACGGCGATTATGTTTACTATCCTGTGCGTGGTGCCGTATTTTTTATGGAGATGCCGGAACCAGTCGTGCAGGATGCCGTCTTCGGCCACCCGGTTGAGCACGCCGTTGGCCCCGACAAAGGAAGTATTCACGGCGCCGACCAGCATCAGCACGCCTGAGAGCACCACCAGCACCTGCATGCCGAGACGCGACCAGTAAGGGCCGTTCAACTCCAGGGCCAGACCGCTGAGCAGGTTCTCGGCGTACTTGCCGGCGACCAGGTCCGGCGGGATTATGAGAGCGGAAATAAAGGTCAGCAGGCCGGTGAACAGCACGCTGAAGATAAAGATGGAGACCACCGCTTTTTTGAGGTTCAGCACCTTGGGATCTTCGATCTCGCGGTACACCTGGGCCAGCGTCTCCAGGCCGGAGAGGGCCAGGATGGAATGGCCGAAAGCCATCACGATGCCGATCAGCCCCACGGCCTTGAGCCAGGGGAAATGGACCGTCCAGCCCAAGGCCTCTTCGGAGAAAACCGGCGTGAAAGGAGGCAGCACGAACCCGCGCTGGTAAAGGGTCAGGCCGGACCAGCCCAGCAGCAGCACCGCCACCACCGCCACGAAAGCGATGATCTTGAAATTATTGTCCGCGGATTCCTCTATGCCGCGGATGTTCTCCCGCCAGAAATAGGCGGTGACCAGTATGGCGAAGATCACGGCGAAGGCCCTGGACGGCACGTGCCAGTTTATGTGCAGCAGCGGCAGGATATTGGAGAGCAGCCCGCCGAGGTAGAGGCCGGCCGTCACCGAACTTATCGGCCCGGTAAGGGCGTAATCGAAGACCAGCGCCGAAACGGAGAACTTGGCCATCACCTTGCCCATGGCCTCGCGCACCACCACGTAAACGCCGCCTCGCACGAACATGATGCAGGATTCGGTGTAAACCCCGAGCATCAGCCCGGAAAAGAGCATGACGCCGAGGATGAACCAGGGGAAAGCCGGGCCGAAGGCCTTCATGGCGATGCCTCCGGCGTAATAGGCGCTGGACCCGAAGTCGCAGAGCACCACGGAGGCGGCCTTCCAGAAAGAGATGAAGCTGAGCATGGCCGTGCTGAGCACGAACACCTGCTTTAGCCTGGGATTAGGGACCATATATTAATTATATATATTTACCGCCGTGGACTAAAGCGGCGGCAGGAGCGGAAGGCGCTGGTTTATTTACCGGTTACGAGGGCGGCCGCGGCGGCCGGGTCCTTCAGGACGGCGAGCTTCTCTATCAGCTCGGGCTGGAAAGTCTGGCTGAGCAGGGAGAGCATGTTCAGGTGGCGCTGGAAAAAGGCCGGTTTATGCGGCGACAGCAGCAGGATGAGGGCCTTCACCTTGAGCCCGGTGGCCGGGTCGGTAAAACCCTGGGGCACTACGCCCAACACGCCGTAAAAGGCGTCCAGTTCGGGGAACTTGGCGTGGGGAATGTAGAAGCCGCTCTCCAGCACCTGGTTGAGCTTCTCCACTTCGGCCACCCGGTCGAAGAGCGCCTTGCGGGAAATGACGCCGCTCACCCGGGCGAGCATGCGCTCGGTAAGCTGGCGCACAGCCTCCTCTTTGGAGGGGGTACCTTCAATAAATACCACGTTCTCGGGGGTTATTACCGCGGAGAGGCTTACGCCATCAGACTGTCTTATCATAAAGGACTGACTGCAAGGTTATATGATATCATTTAGCCGTTCCCGTCGTCAAGAAACCCGCATGACAGCAAAAAAAACCGAACTCGCGGCCATAGGCGTGGACAGGGGCGGCACCTGGACCCGCGTAGCCGCCGTGGACAGGCGCGGCCGCACCGTGAAGGCGGCCCGTTTCCGCACCGCCCCGCTGCGCGGCCTGCCCAAAAGGCTGACCACCCTGCTGGCGCGCTGGCCCGGAGCCGCAAAGGCCCCGCTGCTAATAGCCACCCGCGGCGCTTTCAGCCGGCCGTGGAAGAAAAATTTCCTATTCAAAGCCCTGAAAGGCCGGCTCAACCTGACCGGCGTTATTTCCGACGCAGAGGCCGCCCATTTCGCGGCTTTCCGCGGGCGGGCCGGCCTGCTGCTGATAGCCGGCACCGGCTCCGTGGTCTTCTCCGGCAAGCCCGGCTCCTTCCGGAAGACCGGAGGCCGCAACCCCAGGTCCGGGGATCCCGGTTCCGGCCGCTGGCTGGGCCGGCAGTACCTGAAGCTGCGCGGCCGCCTGGGCGAAGCCGGGGGCATGGGGCACGGGCGCTCGGCCGCCTACGCCAGGAAGTTGCTGTTGCTGGCCCTCGACGGCCACGGGCAGGCCTTGGAACTGGCCGCCCGGGCGCAGGAAGAACTGGCCGCCCTGCTGAAGGGCGCGGCCGGCCGGGGCGGGGAGAAAGTGCGGGTGGCGCTCGCGGGCGGGCTGATAAAGGATTTTCATTTCAAGCGCGGCTTTTTGAAGGCCGCGCGCAGGGCGCTGGCCGGGCGCCGGGTCTCTTTCCTGGAGGCGAAAATACCGGCCGAACAGGCGGCGGCGCGCCTCGCCCTGCTCGAAGAGAAAAAATTATGAAAGAACTTCAGCTTATAAAGAAAGCCGCCCTCGCCGGCGGCGGCGTCCTCAAGGCCAAGTTCGGCAAGGTCGGCTACCGGCTCAAGGGCCGCGCCAACCTGCTCACCGAGGCGGACCTGGCCTCGCAGGCCAGGGTAATAGGCCTGATAAAGGCCGCGTTCCCCGACGACGGCTTCATGGCCGAGGAAAGCGCGCCGACCGAAAGCCCGAACGGCCGGCTGTGGATCATAGACCCCCTGGACGGCACCACCAATTACGCGCACGGCTTCCCGGCCGCGGCGGTCTCCATCGGCTTCGCCGAAAAAGGGGTGGTAAAGGCCGGCGGGGTTTACGACCCCTTCCGCGACGAACTGTTCCTCGCCAAGAAAGGCGGCGGCGCCACGCTCAACGGGCGCAGGCTGAAAGTTTCCAAGGTGCCCTCCGTGGACAAGGCGCTGCTCGTCACCGGTTTCCCGTACGACCGCGCCGAAAAGGCCGACTTTTACTGCGGCTTTTTCGCCGAGTTCATGCGGCTCTCGCACGACGTGCGCCGCATGGGCGTGGCCTCGCTGGACATGTGCTGGGCCGCCGCCGGCCGCACCGACGGCTACTGGGAGTTCGGCTTGAAGCCGTGGGACGTGGCGGCGGGCAAGGTGATAGTGGAGGAAGCCGGCGGACTGGTGACGGATTTCTCCGGCCGGCCCTGGCGCACCGACGCCCTGATGGGCTCGCAGACACTGGCCGCCAACCCCCGCCTGCACGCACGTATGCTGGCGGTGATCCGCCGGAGGCTGAAGGGATGACTATCCCCGGCGCCCTGCTCTGGATAGTGGGCTATTGCACGGTCTTCGCGCTGCTGTGGGCCTGGGGCCTGGTGTGGATCCTGGAGCGCAAGGAGAAGAAGTACCTGCAGGGCTCGCTGTCCTTCACCGACGCGTTCCTGGCCGGCTCCTTCTTCCTCATCGCCGTCTATATCTCCAATATCATCGTGCTCTTGCGCTGGCAGCGCTTCGGCATCTTCTACAACATCGCCCTGGTCACGGCGCTGGCCGGGTTCATGCTCTACAAGGAAACGGAATACAAGACCAGGGCCGCCATGCGCAACCGGCGCCTGCGCGCGGAAGTGCGCCTGCTGGAGTTCCATTTAACGAAGGACGCCTCCAACGCTGCCTATTACGAACGCCTCAGCGAACTCTACGAGCAGCTGGGGGAAAAGCGCGCGGCGCTGGACACGGCCCGCCTGGGCGCCAAGCTGGAGCCCACGGTGCGCAACAGCTGGCGCGTGAAACGCCTGGAAGATGGTCAGTGAGCGGAAAGCTCGGCCGCCAGACGCCGGGCGGCGTCCCTGAAAAGATAGTCCTCCGGAGCGGCGGCGCTCCCGGAAACCAGTATCTCGCCTGAAGCCGCGTCGACTATGCGCGCGGTGATAAGATAACCGGATTTATTCCTGCTCACGTTCCCCAGGAGCGCCAGGTCCGCGCCCGACAGGCGGGCCAGCCGGGACGCGGCCTCGCCCTCGGAAAGGCCGGCGTAGGCCAGTTTCTTTTCGGCCAGGATGAAATCCAGTTTGGAGCGCTCTACCAGCCGGTAGCGCCCCGTCTTCAATAATTCCGACTCGGCGAGGTTGCGCACCACCGAAGCCTCCGTCTCGGTAACTCCGGAACCGGCCGAAAACGCGCCCACGGCCAGCAAGGCGCCGCGCCCGGCGGGCGCCGCGGAGCTTTTCTTTGCGTCGGAGGGAGCGCCGCCCCAGGCGAGGCCGGCCGTCATGCGGTGGGCGGCGCCCAGCTCGCCGTAAGGCGCGAAGGCGTAATCCAGCGCGAAGCCGCCGAAGCGCAGGCCGAAGCCGCCGGTAAAGGCGCCCATGAAGCCGTGGTCGTCGTAGTTCTTGAAGTTCATGCCGCCGCGCAGGAAAAGGCCGGAGGCGGAGGCGTAAGGAATGGAGTATTCGCCGGCGAAAGCCAGGTAGGGGGCGTGGTCGGAGGGCAGCCGGCCTTCCATGAAAATATTGAACCGCGGCGCGTACTTCCAGCGCAGCCCGCCGCCCAGTTCGAAGGGCAGCGGGTCTTTTTCGGAGCCGAGTTTGAGGGGCGGGCCGAAATTGCGCACGGCCAGCGCCAGCTCGGTATTGGAGGAAGGGTCCTTGAAGATGAAGCCGGCGTCCAGCGCGGCCGTGGCGCCGCTCTCGCCGGCGAGCGCCGACTTTACGTATTTAAGGTTGAGGCCGAAATCGAAAGCGCGGAAAGCGCGCGCCCAGCCGGCACCGGCCGCCAGGTCGTAGGCCTGCACTTCGGAGCCGGAGCCGGTGCCGGCCCCGTCCAACTGCTCGCCGGGAGACGCCCCGTGGTAGAGGAGCCCGGCGGAGAGGACGCCGGACGCCGTGGAATTTGAGAAGACCAGGCCCGTGCGGGAAGCGCCTTCGAGCAGGGCCTCGTAGGACGCGGAGACGGCGCGGTTCCGGGCGGGCAGGGCCGCGGCCCCTGCCGGGTTCAGGAAGAAGGCGTCGGGGCCGCGCAGGGCCAGGCCGGCTCCGCCCAGCGCGGAGAAACGGGCGGAAGGGGGGACTTTCAGGAACTGGGCGCCGGTCAGGCCGCGCGCCTCGTCGGTAAAAGCGTTGTCGGGGAAAAAGCCGCAGCGCGCAGGGGCGGCGGCAAGCGCGGCGGCCAGCAGCGCGCAGAGAACCGCCCACGTCCCTTTTATCGGCTTTGCCACTTTTGAAGCCTTATTTTTTGAGGTCCGACAGGAGGTACTCGATCCTGGCCTTCAGCTTGACCTTGTCCAGGGAGTCCATGTCGGCGAGGATATCCTCGAGGAACTTCACGGTGAAATCGTTGTTGACGCGGCTTTTGGAAAGCGACGCCTCCAGGGCCTTCAGCCTGGCGTCCAGGCCCGAAATACCCTCGTAGATGCCCCTGACGAAAGTCTCGGCGCGGTTGGCGTCGGGGCCTCCCGCGGCAGGCTCTTCGGCGGGAAGGGTGAGCTCTTCGCGGACGGCGGGGATATCGGAGAGTTCGGGCTGCACCGGGAGTTCGACGGCCGCTGGCTCGTCGACGACGGGCGCCGGCAGGGCTTCGGCGCTCTCGGGCAGGGCGGCGTCGTCGAAAGCGGCGTTCTTGAGCTCGAGGTAGCGGCGGATGGAGTAGATAAGGCCCACCAGGGCGGCCGCCGCCACACCCGACCAGGCGTAGAAAACGGGGTCCATCCAGGCGGAATAGAAGTTGAAAGTAGGCATAGTCTTAGAAGTCTCCGTTCAGAATTTAATTTCCTGCGCTTCCCTCACGGCGAAACACTTCAGTTTGGAGCCGGCCCGGCGCGCCAGCCGCGAACATTCGGCGACGATCCTGTCGAGCTCGGCGTCGCTCCTGTCCTGGTTATGGTGGAAAAGCCCCAGCGAGCGCACCTCGGCCTTGAGCGCCAGGTCCAGCGCCTGCTGCCACGTGGAGTGGCCCCAGGTCCTGCGCCGCGGGTACTCGGCATCCGTGTAATCCGCGTCGTGGACCAGCAGGTCGGCGCCGCGGGAGAAGGCCACATAGTCGGAGGCGGTCCGGCCGCCGGGGTGCACGAAGCCCAGCTCGTTGTCGGTCAGGAAAACGAAGGTCTTCCCGCTCTCGCAGAATTTATAGCCCAGCCCGTTGTTGGGGTGGCTGAGCTCGATGGGCAGCACCTGCAGGCCGCCTATCTCGCAGCCGGCCGTGCAGACGGAGGAAAAATCGAAACGCGCCGAGATCTCCTCGAACTTGACCGGGAAGCCGGGCGGCTGCATGGTCTTGGCTATGATCTCGCGCACCGGGTCCGACGTGAAAGAGCAGCCCAGGATGTTGATGCGGGTCTTCTTGTTGTAGATGGGGGCGAAGAACGGGAAACCGAGGACATGGTCCCAGTGGGAATGCGTGAACAGCATGGTAAAACGGTTGGAGGGGTTCTTGATGAGCTCCTTGCCCAGCAGGCGTATGCCCGACCCGGCGTCTATCACCAGCAGTTCGTTCTTCCTGGAGCGCACTTCCAGACAGGTAGTGCTGCCGCCGTATTTTATGTACTGGCGCCCGGAAACCGGGATGGAACCGCGCGCGCCCCAGAATTTTATCTTCATATTTTCTCTATATTAGCAAAAACTTTCCCGGTTTTACGCTTAACTCTCAATACATACCGCTTTTTTCCAGTTCGGCTGGGGACAGCGGCGCCCGGAAGAGCCGGTAAACCCAGGCCTGGTAGCCTATCACCACCGGCAGGAAGACCAGCACCACGCCCGTCATCAGGCGGAGGGTGTAGACGCTGGAGGCGGAGTTGTACACGGTCAGGGCGAACTCCGGGTCTATCGCCGAGGGCAGCAGCGCCGGGTAGATCCCCGCGAAGCCGGTCAGCGTGAAGAAGACGATGGCGGCCATGGACACGAGGAAAGCCGCGCCGCGCAGACCGCGCGCCAGCAGCACCCGGGCCAGGACCAGCGCCGCCGCGAAGAGGACGGGCAGGACCGCCAGCGCCGGGCGCGCCAGGAAATTACCGTACAGGCCGGTGGCCGCCCAGCTGTAGGCCAGGAAAGCCGCGGTCAGGGCCGCGAGCAGGTACCAGCTCCGGGCGGCCAGACCGGCGGCGCGTTCGGCCGCCGCCGCGGGCGCCTTGAAGGAGAGCCACAGCTGCCCGTGGAACAGGAAGAAGGCGCAGAACAGCAGGCCGGTCAGCAGGGCGTACGGGTTCAACAGGCCAAGGAAGGTCCCGGCGTAACCGTCGGGCCCTATCTGCAGGCCGCGGAAGATATTGCCGAAGGCCACGCCCAGCAGCAGCGTCGCCAGGAAACTGGAGACACAGGCGGTCCGCTCCCAGAAAGAGCGCCAGCGCGCGTCCTGCACCTTGCCGCGGAATTCCAGCGCCACGCCGCGGAAGATGAGCGAGAAGAGGATGAGGAAGAGGGCCGGGTAGAGCCAGCTGAACAGCCCGGCGTAAACCGCCGGAAAGGCGGCGAAAGTGGCGCCGCCCGCGGTGATGAGCCAGACCTCGTTGCCGTCCCAGAAGGGCCCGACCGAGGCGAATACTCCGCGGCGTTCCTCGTCGTTAGCCGCGGCCAGCCAACCGGAAAAGCCCACGCCGAGGTCGAAACCGTCCAACGCGAAATAACCGGCCCAGAGCACCGCCCAGAACACGAACCAGAGTTTTGCGTAATCCATAGAAATCACCTCTTATCAAACCAGCGACTTAAATCCAAAGGGGACGGCGAGGTGTTCCCCGCACGCCCCAGTTGGGGAGGGGGGCCCCGCCTTAATTATCCCAGGCGGGGGGAACCGCCGGGTCTGGGGCGCAGGGGAATACCTCGGCGGCCCCTGCGCGCCGGTCCCATGTCATGCCGCTACCCCTCCATGCCCTTCCTGGCGTACTTGGCCAGCAGCCAGATGTCCGCGATGCCGAGCGCGGAATAGAACAGCGTGAACCCGCCGAGCGACAGCCAGACCTGCGCCGGCGTCACCGTCCGGGAAACCGCGTCGGCGGTGCGCATGAGGCCGTAAACGGCCCAGGGCTGCCGGCCCATTTCCGTGACGATCCAGCCCAGCTGGATGGCGATGTACGGCAGCGGGATGGCGAACAGCATGAGCTTCAGGTAGAGCGGATAGTCGCCGAGCTTTTCCTTGAACCACAGCCAGACCCCGGCGCCGGACAGCAGGATGAAGAGGCCGCCGAGGGCCACCATGGCCCGGAAGCTCAGGAACACCGGCAGCACCGGCGGGCGGTCCTGCGGCAGGAAGTCGTTGAGGCCCTTCACCTCGGCGGAAGGCGACCGGAAGGCCATGAGCGAAAGCAGGTACGGGATCTTCACCGCTTCCACCGCGTTGCCCTCGCCGTTGAGGCGGGGGATGGTGAGCAGCGTCATAGGCGCGCCGGAGCGCGTCTCCCAGACGGATTCCATGGCGGCGAACTTGGCCGGCTGGTTCTTGGCCGCATTCACGCCGCTCAGGTCGCCCACCCCGGCAACCAGCAGCGAACTGGCCAGGGCGAACACGGCGCCGGCCCCGAAGGACTTTTTGAAGAGCTCCTCCTGGTTCTTGCGCAGCAGGTGCCAGGCCGAAACGCCCATCACGAAGAAGCCGGCGATGACCCAGCCCGCGAAGACCGTATGGAAGAATTCCAGCCAGCCGTAAGGGTTGGTGATCAGCGCCATGAAATCCACCATCTCGGCGCGGCCGTTGCGCAGAACGTAGCCTACGGGGCGCTGCATCCAGCCGTTGGCCAGCAGGATCCACAGCGCGGACATGTTGGTGGCGAAAGCGACTATCCACATGGCCCCGGCGTGGGCCTTTTTCGACATCCGGCCCCAGCCGAACACCCAGACGCCGATGAAAGTGGACTCGAGGAAGAAGGCGACCATGGCCTCGATGGCCAGCGGGGCGCCGAAGATGTCCCCGACGTATTTGGAATATTCGGCCCAGTTCATGCCGAGCTGGAATTCCATGGTGATGCCGGTCACCACGCCGAGCGCGAAATTTATCAGGAACAGCTTGCCCCAGAAGCGCGCGACGCGGAGGTATTTCTCGTCGCCGCCCCAGGCGTAGCGCGTTTCGAACCAGGCCGTGAGCCAGCCCAGCCCCAGGGTCAAAGGCACGAAGATGAAGTGGAACATCGCGGTAACCGCGAACTGCAGCCTGCTCAGCGCCAGAGTGTCCATAAGCGACCGTCCTTTATAAGGTGACAGCAATTATAATAATTATAAGCGCGCCAGGACAAAACCGCAAAAACCGCAAAATCCTTAAACTTGCCGCACGTCGGCGAATATTGCTAAACTAGCCTGGTTAGGGGAAACTGTGACCAAATACGAGAAATACGCGGCCGCGGCCGCGTTCCTGCTTTTTTCCGCGACGCTGGCCCCGTGGAGCTTCGACTTTCCGCTCAACGACGACTGGGCCTACGCCCTGCCGGTCCGCGCCCTGGCCGAAACCGGCCGGCTGGCGCTCAGCGACTGGGGCTCCTCCACGCAGCTGCTCCACGTGCTCCTGGGCGCCCTCTGGGCCAAGCTGTTCGGCTTCAGCTTCGGGGCGCTGCGCGTGCTGAACCTCCTGCTGGCCGCCGGGGCCATTGTCATGTTCGTTAAGCTCCTGGAGGAATTCGAGGCGGGCCGGTTCGAGAAGCTGGCCGCCGGGCTCACGCTGGCGTTCTGCCCGCTATACCTGGTGCTCGCCAATTCCTTCATGACCGACGTCCACTACTTTTTCTGGATGATCTCGGCCCTCTATTTCTACGTCCGGCGCCTCAAGGACCCGGCCGACGGGACCGCCCTGTTCCTGGCCGGCCTGTGCGCGGCGGCGGCGTACCTGACGCGGCAACTGGCGGTGGCCCTGCCGCTGGCCTTCACGGCCTCGCTGCTCCTGAAAGGCCGGCCAAAAGCGAGGGACCTCGCCCTGGCCTGGGCCGCCCCGGCGGCGGCCGTACTGGGCTACGCGCTGTGGTTCAAACTGGCGCACGGCCCTACGTGGGCCTCGGAGAATTACGTGGCCGCCTCCACCCTGGCGCACGTGGCCAAGCCGCTGGCTTTCGCCAACGATTCGCTCTACCGCCTTTTCGCCTCCATGGCCGAGACCGGGCTGCTGCTGCTGCCGCTGGCGGCCGGTTATGTTTTCAGCCTGCGCAAATTCACCTCGGGGAACCCGGAGGGGGGACGCGTCACCCGCGGCGCCCCCTGGCTGGCGCTGGCGGTAATGGCCGGCTTCGCGCTGCTCAACGGGACGCTGCCTTACCTGGAGAACACCCTGTCCGTTTCCGGCCTGGGCGCGCGCACCCTGGCCGGCGCGGCCATGAAACCCTCCGGGCTTTTCGCCAGCACTTTCTTCTGGACCGCGGCCACCGCAGCGGCGGCCGGCGCCGCCGTCCTGCTGATGTGCGCCTCGGGCCTGGCCCTGCGGTCCGGCGGCCCCGCCCTGCGTTTCGTCTTCCTGGCCTCTTTCGCCCAGCTGGCCGTCTCCCTGCTCGGCGCCAAATACTTCGACCGCTACCTGCTGCCCACCCTCATCCCCTGGTTCGCGGTCGCGGCGGTCTTCGCGGCGAGGGGGATAAAGTTCCACCGGCCGGCCGCCGGCCTGGCGCTGGCCCTTTATGCCCTGCTCGGCTGGGCCGGAATGAAGGATTACCTGGCCTGGAACCGGGCGAAGTGGGAACTGGCCGGCCGTTCCACGGCCGCGCTGCCCAAAGAAGTCATCAGCAACGGCTTCGACTTCGACGCCTGGCACAACTATGAAAGGAACATGGCCTATCTCAGGGGCCTGAAGCCGCTCAAGCAGATAAACGAATGGGAATGGCAGGGCATCATCAAATACAAGGCAAAGATCACGTTCGCGCAAGACCCCCGGCTGACGGTCCTGGATACGGCAGAATATTCCACCCCGCTCTCCTCCCGCAAAGGGATCCTCTACCTGATGGCCCCCAGACCGACCGCCAGACAGTAAACTCTCCCCGGCCAAGGCCCGGAAAGGCGCCCCGCGGGTTGCCTGACCCGGACCTTTTTTAATAAAATATATATATGACATCCTTAAACGGCCCGTTCTGACCCGTTTACCCCTACAATTTCGAACCCCGGGAACCCCTTTATTGGGGTGGGATGGAACAACGCAACCTAAAAAGGTGAACACAGATTATGAACAATGAAAAAATAGCGATAGTCGGTCTCGGTATCATAGCCCCCAAAGCCCTGAACAAGGACCAGTTCTGGCAGAACGTCACGGAAGGCCGCAACTGCATAGGCGAAGTCCCCGCGGACCGCTGGGACTGGAAGCTCTATTTCTCGGAAGACCATAAGGCCGCGGACAAGACCTATTCCAAGATAGGCGGCTTCATAGAGGGCTTCAAGTTCGATTCCATCAAGTACAAGATCCCGCCCCAGATAGCCACCCAGATCTCCCGCCTGCAGCAGATGACCATAGAGGCCGTGCGCATGGCCCTGGAGGATTCCGGCTACGACAAGAAGCCTTTCGACCCCAGGATGACGGCCGCCGTAATAGGCAACGCCATGGGCGCCACCCGCAAGGAAATGACGGACATGCGCGTCTACAAGTTCTATAACGAGGACATCCTCAAGAAGACCGCCGCCTTCGCCTCCCTGCCGAAAGCCAAGCAGGACGAGATGATACGGGAGTTCGAGGAAGGCATAGACAACGGGATCATCAAGATCACCGAGGACACCATGCCCGGCGAACTGGCCAACGTGACGGCCGGCCGCATAGCCAACGTTTTCAACTTCAACGGCCCCAACATGACCATGGACGCGGCCTGCGCCTCCTCCATGGCGGCGCTGGATTACGCGGTGCTGGGCCTGCGCGCAGGCAAGTTCGACATGGCCGTGGCCGGCGGCGCGGACGACATGATGTCGCCGCCCGCCTACGTGAAGTTCTGCAAGATCGGCGCCCTGTCCGCCGACGGCTCCTATTCCTTCGACACGCGGGCCAACGGGTTTGTGATGGCCGAAGCTGTGTCCGTGTACGTGCTCAAGCGCCTGTCCGACGCGCAGCGCGACGGCGACAAGATCTACGCGCTCATAAATTCCGTGGGCGCCTCCTCCGACGGCAAGGGCAAGGGCATCACCGCCCCCAACCCCAAGGGCCAGAAGATAGCCATAGAGAACGCCTTCGCCCAGGTGGACTATTCCCCGGCCGAAGTGGACTTCGTGGAAGCGCACGGCACCGCCACCAAGGTGGGCGACGCCGCCGAAGTGCAGGTGCTGGGCGAAGTATTCGGCCCGCACATGGGTTCCGGCAAGAAGCTGGGACTGACCTCCGTTAAATCCCAGATCGGCCACTCCAAGGCCGCCGCCGGCGCGGTCTCCATCGCCAAGACGGCGCTCGCCATCTACAACAAGATACTGCCGACCTCCATCAACTACAAGAACCCCAACCCCGGCATAGACCTGAACCTCTTCAAGGTCATAGACAAGGCCGAGCCGTGGAACAAGACGGGCATCCGCCGCGCCAACGTGTCCTCGTTCGGCTTCGGCGGCACCAACTTCCATGTGACCATGGAAGAATACACCGGCCCCAACCACCAGCTTTACGCCAAGGCCGGCGCCGACGCCGAAACGCCAGCCGCCCAGGTGGAGATAGTGGAAAATTCCCGCGCGCCCTTCGCGAACCTCCAGGGCGAGGCCGTGACCTTCACCGGCGCTACGCCCGCCGACGTCATAAAGAACGCCCAGGCCGAGAGCGCCGCCGTGTTCAGCAAATGGCCCGAGGCCTATCCCCTTGCGGCTTACGCCCAGCCGTCCATGATCAAGCCCAAGGCCGCCTATGGCGTGTCCGTGGTGGCCAAGTCCCCCAAGGACCTCATGGAGAAGGTCGAGTTCATGGCGAAGAACGCCAAGCCCGAGACCTGGACCGAGCCGCCGCTCAACTTCAAGCTGAAAGGCGTCTACACCTTCAAGACCGGCACCAACCAGGCCAAGGTGGGCCTGCTGTTCCCCGGCCAGGGCTCTCAGTACGTGGACATGATGCGCGACCTCGCCGCCAAGTACCAGGTGGTGCAGGAGACCTTTAACGAGGCCGACGTGATCCTGGACAAGATGATAGGTATCCGCCTGACCGAGGCCATCTGGAGCAAGCCCGGCGAAGGCAAGGAAGAACTGGCCAAGCGCGAAGCCGCCATCAAGCAGACCCAGCTCACCCAGCCGTCCATGATGACGGCCGACATAGCCATGTACCGCCTGATGCGCGAGTTCGGCATAAAGCCGGACATGGCCATAGGCCATTCCCTCGGCGAGTACGCCGCCGCCACCGCCGCCGGCATCTTCACCTTCGAGAACGGCCTGCGCGCCGTCACCAGCCGCGCCAAGGAGATGTCCTCCGTGAAGGTAGCGGACCCGGGCAAGATGGCCTCTATCGCCATGGGCTGCGACAAGGTGGACGTGGAGCTGAAGAAGATCAGCGGCTACGTGATCTGCGCCAACAAGAACTGCCCGCTGCAGACCGTCATAGCCGGCGAGGCGAAGGCCGTGGAGCAGGCCGTACAGCATTTCAAGAACATGGGCGTAGAGGCGGGGGAGATCCCCGTGAGCCACGCCTTCCACTCCGAGATCGTGGCGCCCGCCATGGGCCCGTACCGCAACTTCCTGCAGAACATCCCGATCAAGGCCGCGGACATGAAGATCCTCTCCAACGTCACGGCGGACTTCTTCCCGACGGACCCGCAGGGCATCTACGACATGCTCATCAAGCAGATGACCAGCCCCGTGGAGTTCATCAAGCAGCTGGAGCGGATGTACGACGAGGGCGTGCGCACCTTCATAGAGTGCGGTCCCAAGCGCGTGCTCAGCGCCTTCGCCACGGCCACCCTCAAGGGCAAGGACGACGTCACCGTGCTGGCTTCCAACCACCCCAAGCGCGGCGGCATCACCGAGCTCAACGACCTGCTGGCCAACATGACGGCGCTGGGCATCCCGGTGAACTGGAACGGCAAGCTGCCGCAGAACGGCGGCAAGTTCTTCAATCCTTACTACCAGGGTTGGGCCATGAAAGTCTCGGCCCCGGCGTCGGCACCGGTCTCCGTGAGCGGCCCGTCCGCCCTGCCGGCCGACAAGGCCTCTTTCGCAGAGAAGTTCGGCTTCAACTTCAACCCCATAGCGGTCTCCGGCATAGCCGGCGGCACCCCCGGCACCTGGGACAAGCTGTTCCGTGAGCATAACCTCGACGAGATCCTCGCCGGCAAGAACATGATAGAGCAGATCCCCGGCGCGTGGCGCGAGAAGCAGATAGAGAAGAACATCATCCGCGTGGTGAAGTCCCCGACGGGCAACCACAGCATAGAGAAGATCGACTCCGTGGACCAGGCCATAAAGCTGTCCGCCCGGAGCGGTTCGCTCGACATCGAGAAGGAATTCGGCCTGCCGCATACCGTGGCCAAAGCGCTCGACACCACCTTCAAGATGGCCATAGGCGCGGGCGTGCTGGCCCTGCAGGACGCGGGCCTGCCGCTCATCCATTACTATAAGAAGACCACCACCGGCAGCTACCTGCCCGAGAAGTGGGCCCTGCCCGAACCCGTGGCCAGCGAGACCGGCGTGGTGTTCGCCTCCGCCTTTCCGGTGACCGAGTCGCTGCTTAAGGAGGTCACGCACTTCTTCAACCACAAGTACGCCGGCAAGACCGCCGAGCAGCTGTGGGAAGTCTACCACCGCGTGGTGGACAAGCTGCCCACCGAAGCCGACAAGGCCGGCCTGCGCGCCTGGCTGCAGAAGGAGTTCGCGGGTTACCAGCCCGGCGAGGGGAAGGACCCGTATTCTTTCAGCCAGAACTTCCTCCTGAAGGTCATCCCGATAGCTGACTCCCAGTTCGCCCAGTGGGTGGGCGCCAAGGGCCCCACCATCCACGTGAGCGCGGCCTGCGCCTCCACCACCCAGGCGGTACATATCGCCGAGAGCTGGATCCGCGCCGGCAAGTGCAAGCGCGTGGTAGTGATAGCCGCCGACGACATCACCAACGAGACCATCCAGGAATGGACCATGCCCGGCTTCCTGGCCTCCGGCACGGCCACCACCAAGGACAACGTGTCCGAAGCGGCCCTGCCCTTCGACCGCCGCCGCCACGGCCTGATAGCCGGCTCCGGCGCCGTCGGCATGGTGATAGAGGACGAGACGCTGACGCGCGGGCGCGGCATGAAGCCGCTGGCGCGCCTGCTGCTCACCGAGTGCGCCAACTCCGCCTTCCACGCCACCCGCCTCGACACCGAACATGTGGCCACCGTGATGTCCAACTTCGTGAAGAAGATAGAGCGCATCTACGGCCTCAAGAAAGAGGAAATGGCGCCGTACACCATGTTCATGTCGCACGAGACCTACACCCCGGCCCGCGGCGGTTCCGCCTCGGCCGAAGTGAAGGCCCTGCGCCGGGCCTTCGGCGACGCCGCCGACAAGGTGGTGGTCAGCAACGTGAAGGGCTTCACCGGCCACACCATGGGCGCCTCCCTGGAGGACGTCATAGCCGTGCGGGCGCTGAACACCGGCATCATCCCGCCTATCGCCAATTATAAGGAGCCCGACCCGGAACTGGCCGGCATCAACCTCTCGAAGGGCGGCCATTACGACCTGAAGTACGCGCTGCGCTTCGCGGCGGGCTTCGGCTCCCACATGGCCATGGCCATGACCGAGCGCGTCTGGAAGGCGGGGGAGTCCCGTTTCGAGGACCAGAACCGCTACAACGCCTGGGTGAAGGAAGTTTCCGGCGACCCCGCGGCCGAGCTGGAAGTTGTCTTCAACACGCTGCGCGTGAAGGACAAGAAGACCGCCGGCAAGCCGCCGGCCGCGCCCGCGGCGCCCGTCCGCGAACCCGTCGGCGTAGCCGCCGCCCCTGCCCCCAGGCCGGCGCCCGTGGCCGCCGCGCCGCAGCATTACGCGGAGCCCAAGCCGGCTCCGGCGCACAGGCCCGCCGCGCCCGCCGGCCTCGGCGAGGAAACGGTGAAGGAAACCATCCTGGCCATGATCACAGACAAGACCGGCTATCCCAAGGACATGCTGGAACTCGACCTGGACATGGAGGCCGACCTCGGCATAGACACCGTGAAGCAGGCAGAGCTCTTCGCCGCCATCCGCGAGCATTACAGCATTCCCCGCAAGGATAATATCTCCCTGAAGGACTACCCCACCATCCGCCACTGCATCAAGTTCGTGATGGGGGAGAAGGGTGGTTCGACCGCCGCCGTTGCCGCCGCGCCCGTGCAGGCGCCGGCCCCGCAGCCGGGACAG
>Ga0209211_10000906_pt1 | contig 58702 bp, 55 predicted proteins | sample RifGroA2_FD_183992 | JGI IMG/M metagenome (GOLD analysis project Ga0209211, IMG submission 183992) | Groundwater microbial communities from Rifle, Colorado, USA - Groundwater A2 (SPAdes) (version 2) | ecosystem: Environmental > Aquatic > Deep subsurface > Groundwater | place: Rifle, Colorado... | reverse complement strand
AGATTTAATGGAATATGTCTATGCCCATTGATGTGAATAAACAGAGATGAAAAAGAAAACAAAGAATAGAGTGTACGTCGGGATAGATATCGGCGGGACGAAGATCGCCGTCGGTCTTGTGGACCAGGCGGGAAAATTGTCCGCGGTCAAAAAATGTCCAACGCCCGAACCCGGCACGGGTGCGCGGATACTCCATCTGGTCGAAAAACTGGTCCGGGAACTCCTGGATGAAGAGGGGGTCAACGTTTCGAGTCTGCGCGGTATCGGCGCGGGCGTGCCGGGCATCGTCCAGCCGGACCACCGGGGTATTCTGATCACGCCCAACGTGGGGTTGTCCCGCTATCCCCTGGCCGCCCTTCTGGAAAGATCGTTTAAAACGAAAGTGGTCCTGGGTAATGACGTCAATTTGGGCGTGCTGGGCGAGAAATGGTTCGGCGCGGGGAAAGGCATTAATAATATCGTCGGATTATTTCCCGGCACCGGCGTGGGCGGGGCGATCATCATCGGCGGGCAGCTGATCACCGGAGCCCAGGGGGCCGCGGGCGAGCTCGGGCACATGATCCTTGATCTGCGCAGTTCGCAAAAAAGCGCCGGATTGTACGGGACCCTGGAGGCACTGGCCAGCCGGCGGGCGATCGAGCGCGCGATCAAGAAGGCCGTCGCCCAAAAAGTGCCGACCGTCATCACGAAGATACAGAAAGGGAAGCTTGATACCATCAAAAGCCAGGTTATTGCCGAGGCCTTGCGGCGCAAAGACCCCTTGACGGTGAGGGTGATGAATGAGGCATGCCATGTGCTTGGCCAGGCCTGTGTTTCTTTACGGCATATCTTAAACCCCGAGATGATCATCTTGGGCGGCGGCGTCATCGAAGCCTGCGGGGATTATATGTTACCCAGGATCCGGAAAATATCCGCCGCGGACCCGTTCTTTAAAGGCATCGACAACTGCCGCGTTGAACGTTCTTTTCTGGGGGATGACGCCGTTATTTTAGGCGCGGTAGTTTTGCTAAAGCAGGTCCTGGGCGAAAAGATAACATCCGGAGTTGGTTATTATCCGAAGTTGCGCGCCGATCAAAAGGGGAATATCTGGGTCAACGACAAACTGGTCAGAAAGAATATTTATATCCGTGCTGATGGAAAGGTCAAGAAGATCAACGGCACCGCCGTTTTTAACGAGTTGGATCGTTCCCGCCGGCTGGGTATAAGCGCGTTACGAAGGGTGTGCAAAAAGGGGCCGAAAATATTGATCGTCGGGTCCACGCGCCGCCGGCCGCGGATCACTCCGGAAGGGAAAAAGTTTCTCAAGGAACACCTTGTCCAGACGCGGCTGCTGGATGTCAAAGGGGCGGTAAAGGTCTATAACGCGAGCAGGGAACGTAAAACCATGGTTGTCTACCGAAAGGAAACATAACCATATGCACGATATGGTTTATAAAATCAAGGCGGATTTTTTGAAGGTCCTGGGGCATCCCGTCCGCCTGAGATTGATCGAAGAACTTAAATCCGGCGAGAAAAGTGTGGGATACCTGGCCGCCAAATTAAAGATTGGGCAGTCGAGTATTTCCCGGCATCTCCTCGCCTTGCGCAACGCGGGGATCCTCTCTTCCCGGCAAGAAAAGACGACCGTCTACTACAACATCGCGGACCATGATGTTTTTCATGTGTTACGCCCCATCGCGGTCATGCTCCACAAAAAATTCAAAGAATCCGGGAAAGTCCTCACTACTTTAGGCAAAGAGTAGCATGTTGTTGAACAATCGGCGGCCACCCGGGCAACCGTTGCCTTGACAATCCTTTAGTTCCGAGTATGATACATGCTTATATGCGCATACTTGCATATTATATGGGAAGCTGTAACGATAGACGGGATTTGTTATTGCCATTTTATTGGATCGGATTAATCCATGGATAAGTTAAATTCTTCCTCGGCGAATAAATTAACAGTCCGTCTGGAACTGGTGAACAAACCCGGCGTTTTTGCCCAGGTCGTCAAAGTGATCGCTGATGGAAACGCCAACCTGGGAGCGGTGGATATCGTCGAGGCCATGCCGGAGAGGGTTATCCGCGATGTCACCTTTGATGTCGCCAGCGACGAGCATGGCCAGCGGATCATAGACGTCTTGAACAAGCTGGAGAATGTCAGCGTGGTCTCATTCTCCGACCCCGTCTTTCTTCTGCATTTAGGCGGCAAGATCCATGTCCAGAATAAAGTCCCTCTAAAAACGAGAAATCAGCTCTCCATGGCCTATACCCCCGGTGTGGCCAAAGTGTGCACGGCCATCGCGCAGGAACACAGCAAGGTGAACACGTTGACCATCAAAAGCAACAGTATCGCCGTTGTGACGGACGGGTCGGCCATCCTGGGGCTGGGGAATTTAGGTCCCGAAGCGGCCCTTCCGGTCATGGAAGGGAAGGCCATGCTCTTTAAAGAGTTCGCCGATATCGACGCGTGGCCGATCTGCCTGGCCACCCAGGATGTGGAAGAGATTATCGCGACGGTAAAGAATATCGCGCCTGTTTTCGGAGGGATCAACCTGGAGGACATCAGCGCCCCGCGTTGTTTCCAGATTGAATTGAGACTCAAGGAGATACTGGATATCCCCGTTATGCACGATGACCAGCACGGGACAGCCGTGGTCATGCTGGCGGCTCTCAAGAACGCCCTGAAGATTGTCAAAAAAGATATCAAGGATATCCGGGTCGTGGTCAGCGGCGTAGGCGCGGCGGGTGCCGCTTGTTCCCGGATCCTGCTGGCTGCCGGTGCGCGGCATTTGATGGCCTGTAACCGCAAAGGCGTTGTTTTGATCGTCGACAAGGACAACCTGAAGCAGGTCCGCGGGGATTTCTTTTCGTGCCTCGATGCCGATTCTCCTCACATGACCTTAAGGGAATCCTTGAGGGGGGCGGATGTCTTTGTCGGCGTCTCGGCAGGGAATATTTTGTCGGCAGATGACCTCAAGAAGATGAAAGGCGACCGGATCGTTTTTGCCATGGCCAACCCGGACCCCGAGGTGAACCCTTACGAGGCTTTAAAAGTTTGCAGGGTTTTCGCGACCGGACGGTCGGATTTCCCCAACCAGATCAATAATGCCCTGGCGTTCCCGGGGATCTTCCGGGGGGCTTTAAATGTCCGGGCCAAAGAGATCAATGAAGAAATGAAGTTGGCCGCCAGCGACGCCCTGGCGGGTCTTGTTTCCGACAACCAGGTCAACGAGGAATATATTATACCCAGCATTTTTGATAAAAGGGTCGTCGCGGCGGTCGCGGCGGCGGTCCAGGAAGCGGCTTATAAAACCAAGGTCGCGCGCAAGGGGTCTTTGAGCGACGGCCGGTAGGCTCTTCCCCTCAGCCAAAGGCTCTCTGCGGGGAGGAAGAATTAAATCTTCGCGTCAAATCCAACCAGCCTTTAGCCTCGTTTAATTCCTCATTGGGAAGGTCGGTAAAATGTTTAATGGGCTGATCATTCTTGTTTTTGTCACGGGGTATCTGGCCATCACGCTGGAACATAAAACCGGTGTCAATAAAGCGGCCTCGGCGCTTTTGGTTGCCGTCTTGTGCTGGGCCTTGAATTTTATGCGCGTGTTCCCTCATGACGAAGCCGTTATGCTCCATATGAATGAGCATTTGGCGGATATTGCCCAGGTCATGGTTTTTTTGCTCGGGGCCATGACGATCGTTGAATTGGTGGACTCCCATAAGGGATTTAATATTATCACGGATTTCATCCGCACGGACAGCAAACGGGTATTGCTTTGGTTGATTTCCCTGGCCACGTTCTTTATATCCGCGGTGTTGGATAACCTGACGACTTCTATTATCATGGTGACGCTCCTGCGGAGGTTTCTGGATGATCAAAAAGAACGCATGATCTTTGCCGGCATGATTATCATCGCGGCCAACGCCGGCGGCGCGTGGACTCCCATAGGCGATGTGACGACAACCATGTTGTGGATAGGAGGGAGAGTCACATCCGGCAAAATTATGACACAGCTTTTACTGCCCAGTTTGATTTCCATGGTTGTCCCGTTGGTATTATTGTCTTTTTCCGTTAAAGGCGGCCTTCCGGCAGCAGCACGGCAACCAGGAAACAATCCCATGGCTTATGGCGCGAAGAGAGTATTTTCGATGGGGGTCGGGGCCCTTATTCTGGTCCCGGTCCTGAGGGCTTTCACAGGACTGCCTCCTTATATGGGCATCATGTTGGGTTTGGGCCTGATGTGGGTTTTTACGGATTTGATCCATCAGCAACGGCATTTCTTGAGGGTCCCGCACATCTTAACCAGAGTGGATATTTCCAGTGTTCTGTTCTTCCTGGGGATCCTTTTGGCGGTCGCGGCTCTCCAGGCGGCGGGGATATTGGATAGTTTGACGTTATGGATGGACCAATATATCGGCAGTAAAGAGATTATTGTGTCCACCATGGGGGTCGCTTCCGCGATCATCGACAATGTGCCGCTCACAGCGGCGTTGATGGGGATGTACGATTTGTCGAGATATCCCGTTGACAGCAAATTATGGGAAATGGCCGCGTATTGCGTCGGGACCGGCGGGAGTCTTTTGATCATCGGTTCCGCGGCCGGGGTGGTCGTGATGGGGATGGAGAAAATAAGCTTTAGCTGGTATTTAAAGAGGATATCATTTCCCGCGTTGATCGGATATTTGGCCGGGGTTGGTCTTTTTCTGATTTTGTATCGATGAATGGGGAGCGCCAATTATGGGCCGCAATAAACTTAAACCAAAATTGATAACGGTTCTCAAGGAAGGGTATTCGGTAAAGAAATTTGTCCCCGATTTGATCGCCGGGGTCATCGTCGGGATCGTGGCCTTGCCGCTGGCCATAGCGTTCGCGATCGCCTCCGGGGTCAAGCCCGAGCAGGGGTTGTACACGGCGGTGGTCGCGGGGTTCATCATCTCCTGTTTGAGCGGCAGCCGCGTCCAGATCGGAGGGCCGACGGGCGCGTTCATCGTCATCGTCTACGGCATCATGCAAAAATACGGGTATGACGGCCTGGCGACGGCGACTCTCATGGCGGGTGTCATTCTTGTCCTGATGGGGTTGGCCCGTTTTGGGCGTGTCATCGAATATATCCCTTACCCGGTCACCATCGGTTTTACCAGCGGGATCGCCGTTATCATTTTTACGTCGCAGTTTAAAGATTTCCTGGGACTCGCCGGGCCGGTCCTGCCTGCCGATTTTCCGGGGAAGATCAGGATGATCGTTGAGCAGCTGCCTACTATTAATTTCTGGGCCGTGGGGATCAGTCTTTTGACCGTCCTGTTGATCGTATTCTGGTCGCGGTTTGTACGATGGGTTCCAGGATCCGTTGCCGCGATCATTTTAACCGCTGTCATCGTGGAAGTTTTTCATCTGCCTGTTGAAACTGTGGCGAGCCGTTTCGGCGAAGTGCCGCACGCTCTTCCGCGGTTTTCTTTCCCGGTCTTCGACCTTCAGCTGGTCACTGAACTTATCAAGCCGGCGACAGCGATTGCGTTCCTTGCGGGTATTGAGTCGCTTCTTTCCGCGGTCGTAGCCGACGGGATGACAGGGTTCCGTCACCGGCCGAATATGGAACTCATCGCGCAAGGAGCGGCGAATATCGGCTCGGTCCTTTTTGGAGGTATCCCGGCGACAGGAGCGATCGCCCGCACGGCTACGAACATCAAGAGCGGCGGACGCACGCCGGTGGCCGGGATCATTCACGCCCTGACGCTTTTGGTCATCATGTTGGCCTTCGCCAAGTGGGCGGGGTTGATCCCGATGGCGGCGCTCTCCGGGGTCCTCATCGCGGTCGCCTACAACATGAGCGAATGGCAGGTGTTCGTCAAGCTGTTCCGCAGCCCTAAAAGTGACGTGCTGGTCTTGCTGACCACTTTCTTTCTGACAACCTTCGTTGATCTGGTTGCCGCCATCGAGATCGGCGTTGTGCTGGCGGCGTTGTTGTTCATGCGGCGCATGATCCTGGTCACGGAGATCGGTTTTACCGACCTTAAGGATGAAATCGCGGAAGAGGACGGCGCGGCGGCGGAATCGGGGTCTCGCATACCTGCCGGAGTTGAGGTCTTTGAGATCAATGGGCCTTTTTTCTTCGGCGCGGCCGACCGGTTCAAGACTATCCTGCGCGATGTCCAGCGCAAGTATAAGGTTTTGATCCTGCGGATGAAACACGTCCCTGTCATGGACGCGACGGGGCTGCGGGCGCTCGAGGATGTTTTCACTAAAAGCCGCAGGGAGGGAACGGTCGTCATTTTATCCGAGGTCAATACCCAGCCCAAAAGGGTGATCCGTTCCGCGGGATTGGATCAACAGATCGGACGGGAGAACATTCAGCCTGACTTTGACGCGGCCATCAAAAGGGCCCAGCGACTTCTTGACGCTGCCTCGCCTGGTCGGGGGATGAAAGATTAGATCATGGACGCCGCCGCGAAAAAGAAGAGTCTGGATATCTCCCTTTACAAGGGTGCCTTCGGGGTTTTGACGACGGGCTTCACCCAGGAATTCTTCACGCCGTTCATCCTTTTCCTGGGGGCCACCGCGCGCCATGTCGGGATCCTCAACGGCGCGCTGAATTTGTTTTCTTCCTTGATCCAGCTCTTCAGCGCGGAGATCGTGGAAAGGTTCAAGTCGCGCAAGAAGATGGTCAGCGTTTTTATCATCGTCCAGCTGGCCGCCTTGTCGGTCATCGTCGCGCTGACCATCGCGGGGCGGATGCATTACTGGATATTCATCGTCCTGGCCGTGCTGTTTGTCGCCGCGGGGACGTTTTTCCAGCCGGCATGGGCGAGTTTTCTCTGCGACCTGGTGGGGGAAAACAAGCGCGGGGAATATTTCGGGTGGCGGAGCCGGAACCTCGGGTTACTTGGCGTCGCGGGCATGATCGCCGGCGGGCTGATCCTGCACCGCATGGAACAAAGAAATCTTTTGTACGGCTTTTGCCTTTTGTTCGGCCTCGGGCTCTTAAGCCGGCTGTTCTCGTTTCTGTCCCTGCAAAGGATGGCCGAGCCCCAATCGACCTACAACAAAGAAGACGTTTTTTCTTTCCTGCAGTTTTTTCTGCGCCTCAAGAAAAGCAATTTTGCCAAGTTCGTCCTGTTCGTGTCGGCCATGAATTTTTCCGTGAATCTGGCCGCGCCGTATTTCGCCGTGTTCATGCTTCAAGACCTGTCGTTCAATTATTTTCTTTACGCGATGGTCACTATTGCCGCCCCGTTGACGCTGTATCTGACGGTCCGCCGCTGGGGCCGGCACGCGGACCAAGTCGGCAGCCTGAAAGTCCTGCGGTTGACCTCCAAATGTTTCCCTTTGATCCCGCTTTTGTGGGTCGTCGACCAGACGCCGTGGTATTTATTGATGGTGGAGATGTTCTCTGGATTTCTTTGGGCCGGATTCAACCTGTGCGCGGCGAATTTTATCTACGACGCGGCCAGCCCGCAGAAACGCACCCGTTGCATCGCTTATTTTAACGTCGTCAACGGCTTCGCGCTTGCCTGCGGGGCGCTTTTAGGCGGGTTTATGGTTCGGTACCTGCCGCCTTTGTTTGGTCATAAAATCCTGATGCTGTTTTTCATCTCCGCCATGTTGCGCCTCGCGGCGGCCTGGATCATGCCGCGGATGCTCAAAGAGGTGCGCCATGTGGAACACATCAAAAGCCTGGATCTGTTCTTCAGTATGGTCCGCCTGCGTTCGATTCCCGGCATTGACCGCAGCAGTCTGCGCAACGCCCAGACGTGAGGCCGGCAGTCCGGGAAGGATGTTGACACGCGGGTTTTTTGGGGTATACTTTAGATTTTCGGATACCGATGTCAATACAAAATGATGAACACCGAACCATTCGAAATATCCCGGGATAAAATCATCATCAAGCTGCAGGACCGCGTCTGCGAGACACCCGGCGAGGTCCTTGCCAGTCCTCTTTTCCGCGCGATCCTGGAACGCGCCATCGAAAAGCTTGTAAAGAGAAATTCCTTTCTTTTGGGTATCTTTGAGCGCCGTCCGGTCACCGGCGAGACCGTCGATCTGTTCATCAAAACGCTGGGGACCCTGGTCCATACGCCTATCCGCTCGACCGGGAAGGCTGTCGCCGGGGCGGAGCAATTCCTGGAAGACCCCGCTTTATTTAACGAATTCATCGAATATGTTTATAATTATTGGCGCAGTTTCGACCGGTTCCTTATCGCCAACGACAACGGCCAGGCCTGGGACCAAAAACCCTACCGGACGTTTAACGCGACCATCGGGCAGTTGACGGATTTGCTCCGCGGGATGTACCGCGACATCCAGGAAAACGTCACCGGCATTCACCCGCGCATTTACCGGCAGGTGGCCGCAGGGGCGGAGGTGTCCTCGATTACCGCGCTCAAAGAGGTCCCGTTCCCAGCGCCGGTTTATAAAAAGCTCAACGCGGTGCCCGTCATCCGCCAGATCCTGATCTATCCGCCTTTGATCCTCAACCCGCCGATGAACAAACGCACGGGAAAATTTGAGAGGGTGCGGAAGAACCCTCTGGAGCTTTTTGACCTTAAAGCCGGGGAATGGCTGTGTTATCCGGCGAAAGTCGGGCCGCTGGTCATTTTGATCTATTTCCATAACCGTTTTGCCGAGCTGGGGCATTCGCTGTGCAACCTTTTTGAGATGGCCGAAGACGAAGACCTGGCCCGCAAGCCCGACGCCGTGTACGCCTTCGGCGTCCCCGAGGGTATCCTCAACGAATTCGGGCCTTTCCCGACCGTGTTTTATGATGATGAGAAAAACGGGATCCTGGTGGGGGCCGTCCCGGGCCGCGACGAGTTCGGCTATTTCGGTTACCTTAAGAAAATGGTCTTGACGCTGCACAATATCATCATGATGAAAAGAGGGAAGCTTCCTTTTCACGGCGCTTTTGTCCGGCTCCGCCTTAAAGGCCCGGCTTCAGCAGAGGCGGGCGGCCGGGACAAAACGATCCTTTTTATCGGGGATACAGGGGCGGGCAAGTCCGAAACGCTCGAAGCTCTGCGTAATTTGGGAGAAACGAGCATTGAGGACCTGATTGTGATCGCCGACGACATGGGGTCGCTGGAGATGACGCGCGCCGGGGTGATCGGCTACGGCACGGAAACCGGGGCCTTCTTGCGGCTCGATGACCTGCCGCCGGGTTACGCCCTGGGACAGATCGACCGCGCCATCATCATGAGCCCCAACCAGGTCAACGCCCGGATCATCCTGCCGGTGACGACGTTCCAGAACGTGATCAAGGGCCATCCGGTCGATTTTATTTTATACGCCAACAATTATGAGGATATCGATGAGGATCATCCTCTCATCGAATTTTTCGCGGACCCCGAGCAGGCCATGGGCGTTTTCCGTGAAGGGACCGTTATGAGCAAGGGGACCACCACCACCACGGGCATCGTCCACACGTATTTCGCGAACGTCTTCGGCCCGGTCCAGTATAAGGACCTCCACGAGGCCCTCGCGCACAATTTTTTCCAGGCCTTCTTCAAGCAGGGTATTCCCGTCGGGCAGATCCGCACGCGCCTGGGGCTGGCGGGATGGGAGCGGCAGGGCCCTCACGAAGCATCTCAGGAATTACTGAAAATTATTCAGCAGAGTCCGCGCTGACCTTCCGGATCTATATAATTCAGCGCCCCCTTGGCTTAATGGATAAAGCACAAGCCTCCGGAGCTTGGGATGGAAGTTCGATTCTTCCAGGGGGCAGTGTATTTGTATAAGAAGTTTCCGGGTATCCGGATAACCGGTTACCCGGATATCCGGAACATTCGTTTTTCTTTTTGAAGAATTATGCCCCCACGCGTCATCGCCCACATCGACATGGACGCTTTTTTCGCCGCCGTCGAACAGCGGGATGATCCCGGACTTCAAGGCAAGCCGGTCGTCGTCGGCGCTGATCCCAGAGGCGGCCGGGGCCGCGGGGTCGTTTCCACCTGTTCGTATGAAGCCCGCCGTTACGGCATCCATTCCGCCATGCCCGTCTCCGCCGCCTACCGGTGTTGTCCCGAAGCGGTATTCCTCCCCGTGGATATGCGTAAATATTCAAAAGTTTCGCGGGCGATGTTCGCTATCCTTTATGAATTTACGCCGGAGATCGAGCCCTTGAGCATCGATGAGGCCTTTCTGGATATCACCGGCAGCGTCCGCCTTTTCGGCACGCCCCTTGAGATCGGCGCGAAGATCAAAGAGCGTGTTAAAGAGGAACTGTGCCTGACGGCCACGGTCGGCATCGCCCCCAATAAAATGGCCGCGAAAATTGCTTCCGCGCACGCGAAACCCGACGGTCTGCTGGAAATAACGCCCGGCAATTTGCTTTCTTTTTTATGGCCCTTGCCGGTTTCCAAAATGTTCGGGGTCGGGGAACAGACCGAAAAAGTGCTTGTCGCGATGGGGGTTCAAACGATCGGTGATCTGGCCCAAAGGCCGGTATCATCGTTACGCGAACGCTTGGGCGCACGGGGCCAATATCTCCGGGACCTGGCCAACGGCCATGACGCCCGCGTTGTGGTGCCGGAAGGAGATGCTAAATCCGTCAGTCATGAACATACTTTCGAAGAAGATACCGCCGACCCGGAACAGCTTGACACCGCCTTATCCATCCTTTGCGAGAAAGTTTCACGGCGCCTGCGTTCGGATGGGCTCAAGGGGAAGACTGTGACGCTGAAATTACGTTTTAGCGATTTTAAAACGATCACGCGCGACGTCACGCTCCCGGAGCGGACGAATTTTTTTGATACGATCTATGCGACAAGCAGATCGCTTCTCGGCGCGGCCTGTGTCCCCGGGAAGAAATACCGCCTCATTGGCGTGCGCGTTTCCCATTTTCACCAGCCGTATGTCCGCGACAGTCTTTTTGAGGAAGTCGTTTCCAAAAAGAGCGAGAAAATCCACCGGGCCGTGGATGCCATCAAGGCAAAATTCGGGGAAAAGGGCATCATCCGCGGTCGAAGTTTTTGGAAAAAACAACATAGTCAAAAAGAAGACGCGGTGATAGAATAAAAATGTAATTTTTCCATCGGAAGATAAACGGAGGTAAAGGTGCTATGGGTGAGGTAAGGACGATTCTGGTCGTTGATGATGAAAAGGAAGTCCTGGATTGGCTGGAGAAGAAACTCTCCGGCGAGAATTACGCCGTCTTGAGGGCGTCGGCGGCGAAAGAGGCGCTCGAGAAGACGCGCAAAAGTAAACCCGATCTGATTTTGATGGATATCGTATTGCCCGATATGGAAGGTTCCGATGCCGTGCGCATTTTGGCCGAAGATCCGGCCACCGGACATGTCCCGGTTATTTTTATGTCGGGCATTATTTCCAAGGAAGATGAGCGCACGCAGCTTGAGGTCAATGTCGGCGGCCGGTTATACAAGGCTTTGAGTAAACCTTTCGAGTTCGAAGAGCTTCTCAAAGAGATCCAAAAGATCATGCCGTAGCCGACGATTTTTAAAGGATAATCCCGATGGAATATCTGGAGATTCATCTTCATCCCGCCTTGGTCCATTTCCCCGTTGCCTTATTCGTCAGCGCCCTTCTTATGGAAGCGGCATCTTTTTTGTTTAAGAAAGAATCCTTCCATCGCAGTGCCGTACATCTTTATGCGCTAGCCTGTATCCTGGCGCCTTTTGCCGTCTGGACCGGGCTTGAGGAGGCCGAGCATGAACATTTAAAGCATCCTGTGGCCGACTTGCACCGGAATTTTGCTCTGGCGACGTTGTGGGTTTCCTGGGCCGGCGCGGTATTGCTGGGACTGGTCCATAAACGTTTCCAGAAATATTCCCGGCTCGTCTTCATTGTCTTTCTTTTTTTGACCGCCGCCTTGGTGACTCTGGCGGCCTATAACGGCGGGCGTCTGGTCTATGAATACGGCATCGGCGTCGAACTGTAATTTGAAAGGACTAAAAATACTCTTCCTGATATTGTTTTTTCTGGCGGGGGATATTTCTGTCCTTGGGCTTCAGTCAATTTTTTCCGCTCGGGCGGAAGAGGTCATGCAGCTGGCGCGTTTGAGACCCAGAAGAAGTTTCTTGCGCAGAGTTTCCGGCGGCAGCCGGTTGAGGGCACAGCTTTGGGGAAAGAAGAACCAGAGATTTGTCCGTAAAGTATTTTCTTCTCCCCGGAGATCACGCGCGCGCCAGGAGAGAGACCGGGCCTCTCGCCGGTTCATCCCGCGCCGACCCGCGGCATCGGCCTTCAAAAGAGTGGTGAGTCCGGGGAAGGGGGCGATCAGTGAAAGCCGTGCCGTTGTTGACTCGATACGCACGCAGCAAAGTGAAATAAGAAAACAGTTTAGCACCGCCGCCAGACGGAGGTTTGATTAAGCTGCCCAGGGATTCAAGATTTTAGTTGACTATTCTCTAGGGAATTGGTAATAATAGAAACTTGTTGAATCTTCTATCAAAAAAAGGAGGAGAACGTGTTTAGAGCAATCAGTCGTGTATGTTTCGGGATCATTTTGGCGGGTGGCTTCGCGTTGAGCGCGTACGCCCAGGATACCGAAGGGACAAAGGACCTTCAGGCGGCCTTTGGTTCGGTCGTGAAAGCTTCGGAAACAGAGATTGTCATCTCCCAGTATAACAGCGAACAGGAAATGGACCAGGAAGTCGCGTACACGGTCGATCCTCAAACACATCTTGAGGGGGCGGCAACCGCCGCGGAGATAGCCGCCGGCGAAGAAGTTGAAATTTTATATGAAGAGATGGATGGTAAAAAGGCCGCGCGGTTCATTTCCAAAGAACTGTTGCCCGACGACGAGATGCAGGAAGATTACACGGAAGACGAGGTGTCTTCCAATGCCATATCGGAAGATCTGTAAGTATTTACCGGCGATACCCCAAAAGACGGCTTTGATGTCAGGTGACATCAAAGCCGTCTTTTTTATCTATAAATTGTATTCATCCGCGGTGCGAAGCGTTATAATAATCCCGCCAATGCAGCGAATAATCTATGCCGAAAAATAACGCCTTTTTACCCATCGCCGAGAAATATTTTGAGAGGGACCCCGCCGGCGCCGCCCACGCGCTGGAAGCGATGGACCCCGGCGACGCCGTTGAGATCCTCAAGACCCTTCCTTCGGGGATGACCAGCGAGGCCATGAAGCATCTTGATGACGCTTACGCCGCGGTTTTGCTGCAAAAAATGCCCCGCAGTTTGTTCGTCCGTATCGCCAATAATCTTGATGTGCGCCAGGCCGCGAATATCTTCCATGAATTTCCCGAGGAGATGCGCCGGGATTTCCTGGAACTTCTGGAGGAAAGAAAGAAGCGGGAGATCCAGGAGCTTTTGATCTATCCGCGCGAGAGCGCCGGGCAAATTATGACCGTGGATTTCGTGGCCTTTCACAGCGACCTTAAAGTCAAAGACACCGTTTCGAAGATCCGTTACCTCGCCCATCACAATTCCAAGTCTTCCTACATTTACGTCATCGACAAGGAAGGACGCCTGATCGGTGTGTTACGTATGCGCGATCTTTTGATCGCCGACGGCAACACGCTGCTGGAATCCATCATGCATCGGGACGTTTTTAGCGTGAATTGTTTTCTCGACCGCGAACAGGTGGCCAACGAGCTTTCCCGGAGAAATTATTTCGCCGTCCCTGTTGTGGACCACGAGCATAAACTGCTGGGTGTGATCCGGGCCGAGCAGTTGATCTCGGACGTCCAGGAAGAGGTCACGGAAGATATCCAGAAGATGTTCGGCGCCAGCGGGAACGAACGGGCCTTTTCTCCGGTTTCGTTTTCGTTGCGCACACGGTTGCCCTGGCTGCATGTCAACCTTATGACCGCGTTTCTGGCGGCGACGGTTGTTTCTTTCTTCCAGGACCTGATCGCCCAGATCACCGTTTTGGCGGTTTATCTGCCGGTTGTGGCCGGACAGGGCGGGAACGCGGGCGCGCAATCCCTGGCGGTCGTGATGCGCGGGATCGTTATGCGGGAAATTCCCCCGGCGCGCGCGAAACAACTGGTTTTAAAGGAAGCTTTTCTCGGATTGATCAACGGGTTTATCATCGGAGTGATTACGGGGGTCATTGCCATCTTGTGGCAGGGGAAACCGGTTTTAGGGCTTGTGGTGGGGCTGGGCATGCTGGTCAATCTGACCGTGGCGGGTTTTGCCGGGGCGCTTATCCCGTTGACCATGAAGGCGTTGGGCTTTGACCCGGCCCAATCTTCCAATATTATTCTGACGACGATCACCGATGTCATGGGATTTCTCGCCTTCCTTGGCTTCGCCACGCTCTTTCGTGGCTACTTGGTATAGTCTCTTTGATTCGCGATAAAACTACTTGCAAGATAATAAGATAGGTGTTATTGTACTTTTCTCTTGCAGGTCATTTCCTTCTTAAAAAGGGAATGAGGAAAATGACGGGAGAACGGTTGTGCCGCCGGCAACTAAGGAAACGAAGATGAAGAAAAAGAACGGTGCCGAAAGGCACGAGGGGCATGGAAGGCGCAAGGCCATCCCCGGGGTTTCCTTAAGTCAAGTCACCGGGAAGATCACCCATCCGCAGTCCAGTGTCTATCACGATGTCAGCTTGTTCACCGAGCAGGACATCTACCTCTATAAAGAAGGCAGCCATTTCCGTCTTTACGATAAATTAGGTTCACATATCATGACCCGCCACGGCGTTTTGGGCACGTACTTTGCCGTGATGGCCCCCAACGCGCATAGAGTTTATGTGATGGGGGATTTTAGCGGCTGGAACAAGCATTCGCACCCGCTGGCCGCGCGCTGGGATGGCTCCGGAATTTGGGAAGGTTTTATCCCCGGGGTCGGTAAAGGAGCTGTTTATAAGTTTTTTATCGAGTCCAGCCAGAACGGTTATCGTGTTGATAAGCGCGACCCGTTCGCGTTCTATTGCGAGGTCCCGCCGCGCAGCGGCTCGATCGTCTGGGACACCGATTATGTCTGGAAAGACGGCGCCTGGATGACCGAGCGCCATAAGCACAATAATCTTCACTCGCCTCTAGCCGTGTATGAACTGCATTTCGGTTCGTGGCGGCGCAAGACAGAGGAAGGCGGCCGGTCGTTGACCTACCGCGAAATGGCCGATGAACTCATCGCTTACGTCAAACAGACGGGGTTCACCCACGTTGAATTTATGCCTTTGATGGCATTCCCGTTCGAGGGGTCGTGGGGTTATCAAACGGTCGGATACTTCGCGCCGACCAGCCGTTACGGCACGCCGCAGGACTTGATGTATCTTATCGACAGGCTTCATCAAAATGAGATCGGCGTTATCTTCGACTGGGTGCCGTCGCATTTTCCTTCCGATGAATACGGCCTCGCGTATTTTGACGGCACGCATCTTTTTGAACACGACGACCCGCGCAAAGGTTTTCATCCCGACTGGAGCAGTTACGTCTACAACTACGGCCGGCGCGAGACGAAGAATTTCCTGATCAGCAGCGCTTTGTTCTGGTTCGACAAATACCACATCGACGGCATCCGCGTGGACGCGGTCGCCTCGATGATCTATCTCGATTATTCGCGCAAAGACGGCGAATGGATCCCCAACGAGTTCGGCGGCCGGGAAAACCTGGAGGCCATTGAATTCCTCAAAAGGCTCAACGCGGTCGTCTACACTAATTATCCCGACGTGCAGATGATGGCGGAGGAATCCACCGCCTGGCCGATGGTCTCGCGCCCGACATCCGCCGGCGGTCTGGGCTTCGGCATGAAATGGAACATGGGCTGGATGCACGACACGCTCGAATATTTCAAGAAAGACCCCGTCCACCGCAAGTATCATCACAACGACCTGACCTTCAGCATGATCTACGCCTTCACCGAGAATTTCATGCTTTCGCTCTCCCACGATGAAGTGGTCCACGGCAAAGGCTCGCTCTTGCGCAAAATGCCCGGCGACGACTGGCAGAAATACGCCAACCTGCGCGCGTTGTATTCGTATATGTACGGCCATCCGGGCAAGAAGCTTCTTTTTATGGGCGATGAGATCGCGCAGTGGGACGAATGGAACCATGACGGCAGTATCGACTGGCACTTGCTGCAATACGGCCCGCACCGGGGGATGCAGCGGCTGGTCCAGGACCTCAACCGCGTCTACAGAGCCGAGCCCGCTTTATACATCAACGATTTTCAGCAGGACGGTTTCGAATGGATCGACTGCAACGACGGACACAACAGCGTTTTGAGTTTCCTGCGTAAAGGGCGAAATCCCGGAGAAACAATCGTGGTGGTGTGCAATTTCACGCCGGTCATCCGTTACGATTATAAAGTCGGTGTTCCGCAAGGCGGTTTCTGGAAGGAGATCTTCAACAGCGACGCCAGGGAATACGGCGGCAGCGGCGCGGGTAACTGCGGCGGCACGCACGCCTGGGACACCGGCTGGCACGGCCGCCCCGCTTGTCTGTCGCTCACCCTGCCGCCGTTGGGCGTGCTGTTCCTCAAAAAAGCGTAACGCGTCGGTTTTGTTCGTATCTTCTGCAATTCACTCCAGGCGGTATCCCCATCTTTTATCAGGTTACCTGTGACAAATCAGCGCTTCCGTGGTATATATCTTATGTATGATGAACCGTTATATTTGCATCCACGGACATTTTTATCAGCCGCCGCGGGAAAATCCGTGGCTCGAGGAAGTGGAACTGCAGGACTCCGCGCATCCCTACCACGACTGGAACGAGCGGATCACCTCCGAATGCTACGCGCCTAACGCGGCCAGCCGCATCCTTGGTCCTGATAAAAAAGTCTCCCGGATGGTCAACAATTACGCGTCGATGAGCTTTAACTTCGGGCCGACGCTTTTGTCCTGGATGGAACGCCACGCGCCTGAAGATTATCAGAATATTCTGGCCGCGGACAAGGAAAGCCAGACCAGGTTCTCCGGCCACGGATCGGCGATCGCGCAGGTGTACAATCATATGATCATGCCTTTGGCCAACGTGCGCGATGAGCGCACGCAGGTCCTCTGGGGGATCAGGGATTTTGAACACCGTTTCGGCCGCAAACCCGAGGGGATGTGGCTCGCCGAGACCGCGGTCAACACCCGGACGCTGGAAATCCTCGCCGAACACGGTATCGGCTTTACGATCCTCGCCCCGCACCAGGCCGCCAGGGTGCGCAAGATCGGTGAAGAAAAATGGACGCCCGTCAAAGACGCCGGGGTGGACCCGCAAATGGCTTACGTCTGTCCGCTGCCCTCGGGGAAGAAAATCCATTTGTTTTTTTACGACGGGCCCATCGCCCGGGAAGTGGCGTTCGCGGACCTTTTGGAAAGCGGCGTCAATTTCGCGAACCGTTTGCTGGGTGTTTTTCCCCGCGACCAGCATCATCCCCGGCTCGTCCATGTCGCGACCGACGGTGAAACCTACGGCCATCATCATAGTTTCGGGGACATGGCTTTATCGTACTGTTTGCATCATATCGCGTCGCAGAACCTTGCCCGGGTGACTATTTATGGAGAATACCTGGAAAGATTTCCGGCGGCCCACGAAGTCCAGATCGTGGAAAATACTTCCTGGAGCTGCGCGCACGGGGTGGAGCGCTGGCGGTCGGATTGTGGATGCAAGATCGGCGGCCACCGCGGATGGCACCAGAAGTGGCGCGCGCCGTTACGTCAATCGCTGGACTGGTTGAGGGACACGCTGGCACCGCTTTATGAAGGACATATGAGCGCGTTTTCCGGGGACCCGTGGCAGGCGCGGGATAATTATATTGAAGTGGTCCTCGACCGCGGCACGGACAATGTGGAGAATTTCTTGCGGGAGAACTTCCGTCAGAAACTCAGCGCCGGAGAGGAAGTGAAGGTCCTCAAGCTTTTGGAACTCCAGCGTTACGCGATGCTCATGTACACCAGCTGCGGGTGGTTTTTCGATGAAATCTCCGGCATCGAAGGGGTGCAGATCCTTCAGTACGCCGGCCGGGCCCTGCAACTGGCGCGGGAACTTTTCGGGAAAGATTTTGAGGGACATTTCAAGAAGATGCTGGAGGCCGCGCCCAGCAATATCGCCGACCTGCGTAACGGCGCCGCGGCGTATGAGAAATTCGTCGCGCCCGCCGTGACGGATCTGACGGGGGTAGGCGCCCATTACGCGGTTTCCGCCATGTTCGACGATCATACAGGCGGGAAAAAGGTCTATTGCTACACGGTCCGCGAAGAAATTTATGATCTAAAGCAGGAGGATGGGCGGACGTTTGTCATCGGGCGCCTGCATGTCCGTTCCGATATCACCCGGGAAGAGGGAAGCGTCGACTTCGCCGTTGTTCCCCGGGATGGACATCATTTAAATGCCGCCGTGCGTGTGTCGATGTCTGAAGAAGATTTTCGCGGCGTCCATCAGGAAATGGAAAGGGCCTTTGCCAAGGGCGATGTGAAGGAAATTGACCGCCTGACAGAACGTCATTTCGGCGCGACCCAATACGCCCTTAAATATCTTTTTCGGGATGAACAAAAACGGATCTTCGATGAGGTCATCCATTCCGCGATGGAGGAATTCGAAGACCACTTCCGCGAGATTTACGAGCATTATTACCCCTTGCTGCAAGCCAAGGAGGAATTACATATCGCGTTGCCGAAAGCATTGATCGCCTGCATCGAATTTATTTTAAACCGTGACCTGCTGGATCTCTTCGCCAGGGAGCAAACGGACATCAGCGCGCTCAAGCGTATCGCCGTTGAGGTCAAGCGCTGGGCTTTTGAGATTGACAAGACCAGGATCAGTTTCGTCGCGACGCGGCGGATCATTTCCCTGATGCGCGGCCTTGAAAAAGATCCCCGGGATATGCGTTTGATGGAATCCGTTGATGATATTCTGCGCGCGGTGGCGCCGCTTAATCTGGACCTGGATTTGTGGCGCGCCCAGAGATTATATCTTGCCATCGCCCGGCAAGTGTCGGGGGGAAGTTTACCCACGCCCGAGCCCCGTTGGCTCAATTTTTTCCATAAGCTCGGTGATCATTTGAATGTGCAGAGTGAGCAGGGAGAACATAGCGGGCGCAGTGTTTGAGGGGTCCGACGATGTACGAAGCGCGTTTCGGGAAAGGCAAGGGAATGCCGGCTCTGTTCGCCGTTTCCAGGCGCGCGGGCAAGGCCCTTGTTGAATTCGACATGATCCGGGAAGGTGACCGCATCGCGGTCGCCGTTTCCGGCGGCAAAGACAGTCTGTCGCTTTTACACGTCCTGCGCGACCGCCGGCGCGTAAGCCCCGTCAAATTTGACTTCACGGCGGTCCACATTGATTTTGAATTTGCCGATTTCAATCCCCAGGGTCTTATCGCTTATTTAGAGAAGGAAGGGTTCCCGTACCTCGTTGAGAAGGCGGATTCTCTCAAGGACGAGAAATATGAGGATATCGGCTGTTTTCGCTGGTCATGGAACCGGCGCAAGGCGCTTTTCCAATTGGCTAATCGCGATGGATTTAACAAGATCGCTTTCGGTCACCACATGGACGACATTGTTGAAACGATTTTGCTGAACCTGTTTTACCGCGGCGAGATCGCCGCGATGAAACCCAAACAGGAACTTTTCGACGGCAAGCTCACGATCATCCGTCCCCTGGCGTATGTGCGCGAGGAGGCGATGGTTCGTTTGGCCCAGGAACTGGGCATCGCCGGCATGGGACAATCCAAATGCGCTAACGATGACACCTCGCACCGGATACTGATCAAAAAAATGCTGCGCCAGTTCGAGCTGGATAATCCCGCGGTTGTGCCCAATATTTTCAATAGTCTGCAGAACATCAAGAGCGAGTATTTGTTAGAAACGGTCAAGGCTTGAACTTACCCGCGGACATTCTTGCTTTCTGGTTCGAAGGTGTCGATGATTCCACACCCATCGACAAGGGCAAACGGCCGTTCAACAAATGGTTTAAGGCCGGCAAGGCGCTGGACCGGGAGATCCGGGAGCGTTTCGAAGGCGATCTCAATAACGCGTTCGCGGGAAAATATAAAGAGTGGGAGCAATCTCCCCGCGGGGCGCTCGCGGTGGTCCTTCTTTACGACCAATTGACCCGCAACATGTACCGTGACACGCCCGGGATGTACATGGCCGACGCGCCGGCCCAGGAATTAGCGCTGCAATTGACGTCCGGGAAAAAAGAGCGTACGCTCAGTCTCATTGAACGCGTCTTTGTCTATATGCCGCTGATGCACGCCGAAGATATCCGGGCGCAGTGTTTGTCCGTGGGGTATTTCACGGAGCTGGTTGAGGAATCCAGGAAAAAGAATCCCGGTAATACCCATTACTACAGCTATTCATTGGACTACGCGAACCGGCATTACGTGATCATCGAGCGTTTCGGCCGATTCCCGCACCGCAACAAAATATTGGGACGGACATCGACACCGGAGGAAATCGAATTCTTGAAGAAACCGGGCTCCGGTTTTTGAGAAGAGAGATTATGGAAAAAACATTATTGTTGGCGGTATTATTCGTCGTGCTTGCGACTGGTCGTTCAGGCGCTCAAGGAAAATCGGGCGAGAAGGCGTCTTATCAGCAGGCGACGTTCGCCGGCGGGTGTTTCTGGTGCATGGAACCGTCGTTTGAGAAATCAGGCGGCGTGGTTGACGTTGTCGCCGGCTACACGGGCGGCAAGGAAACGGACCCAAGTTATGAGGAGGTCTCCACCGGCCGGACCGGCCACCGCGAGGCCGTCCAGGTAACATACGATCCTGTGAAGGTTTCTTACGTTGACCTTTTGAATGTGTTCTGGCGGCAGATCGACCCGACTGACGACGGCGGACAATTCGCCGACCGCGGCCCCCAGTACCGCACGGCGGTTTTTTATCACGACGCCGGACAGAAGAAGCTCGCTGAAGAATCGAAAAAAGTCTTGGCCGACTCCGGCAGGTTCAAGAAACCGATCGTCACCGAGATTTTGCCGGCCGGCGATTTTTATCCGGCGGAAGAATATCACCAGAATTACTACAAAACCAACGCGGAACATTATGATCAGTATAAGTATGGGTCGGGGCGCGAGCCGTTTTTGAAGAAAACCTGGGCCAACGATCCCGGCAAAAAATATACCGGGCCTTTGTGCAATATCCCATCCCCCAAAGAGCTCAAGAGAAAATTGACGGCATTGCAGTACGAGGTGACCCGCAACGCCGCGACTGAACAGCCCTTTAACAATACCCATTGGAATAATAAGAAGGAAGGCATTTATGTAGACGTCATTTCCGGCGAAGCGCTTTTTAGCTCCACGGACAAATATGATTCCGGCACCGGTTGGCCGAGCTTTACGCGTCCGCTGGAGGAGGGCAATGTCGTTGTGGAGGAAGATGATAGCCTCGGGATGAGCCGTACCGAGGTGCGCAGCAAACACGCGGATTCACATTTGGGACATTTATTTGCCGGCGGCCCCCAACCCACGGGCCAGCGCTATTGCATCAATTCCGCGTCGCTGCGCTTTATCCCGAAAGAAGAGCTGGAAAAAGAAGGTTACGGGCAGTACAAGTATTTATTTGAGAAAAAATAATCGTGAGGGTCAAGGGGCAAGGAACAAGGGTCATGGAAAAAAGCCTTGACCCATGCCCCTTGCTACTTGACCCTTTTGGGAGAATGTCATGAGCCATACAATTTTTCTTTTGACCCTTTGCCTGGCTTTAATCACCGGCACAATCGGTTGCCGCTCAATCCACGTCGGCGGCAGCGGTAATATCGGCGGCATTTCCGGCGGCGGCGGGATCAGCATCCCTGTGCCGCATAAGTGAAGAAAAACCGTCTATGAAAACATCCCTGAAGTTAACGCTGGCGCAGACGTTGTTTACCATCCTGTTGTACGCCTTAGGCGCCATCATCCTCGGGGTGGCGTTGTACCCTTCCGCATTATTGGTCCATTTCTCTTGGACGCATTCCGCGCATTTGGCTGACGGACAGCGGCTGTTGTTTCTTTGTTTTACGCTGGCCGGCGGATATTTTATCTTTGGCCTCACGCTGATTCTTGCCACGAGCCTTGCGAGAGCCCTTTTGGGCTTGAATGTCAAAGAAGGCGTCCATTCACTCGGTTCGCCGCAGATGCTCAAATGGATGATGGCCAGCGCTCTCTACATCGCCGTGCGGGTTACCTTTATGGAATTCATTTTATTGACGCCGTTTTGCGCGCTGTTCTTCAAATTGATGGGGGCGAGGATCGGCAAAAACGTGCAGATCAATTCCAGCCGCGTGGGGGATATTTCCATCCTCGAGATCGGCGACAATTCAGTTATCGGCGGCAACGCGACGGTGATCTGCCATTCCTTCGAGAAGAAGGGACTGCTTATCGAGAAGGTAAAAATCGGCAAAAATGTCATCGTGGGACTTAATTCGATCATCCTGCCCGGAGTTGAGATCGGCGACAACGCGGTCATCGCGGCCGCGGCCGTCGTGCCCAAGAACACCAAGGTCGAGCCGAACACGGTGTATTACGGGGTTAAGAGATAATTCTTTCGAGGTAGTCCCTCGGCATAAGCAAAGGAAATAAAAAAATGAAAATTGTAATGGTATTGTTTGGTATTTTATTTTCCTTGCAAGGTTTAATAGTTTTAAAAAATAAACGTTTTGGTACAGATGAAGGAAACTTGGGATTACGGGGTGTTGTCAGGGGAAAGGTGGCGATTGCATTGGGAAGCATATTTACTCTTATCGGTTTAGTTTTGATAATATTAAGTTTTACTGCTTAGGTCAATGAATAGGTGACAAGGAGGAGGCTAAATATGGACAAGAAAATCGTGAAGGCGAAGGGTGCGCCGGCGCCGGTGGGGCCGTACAATCAGGCCGTTGTTATTGGAAATTTGGTTTATACCGCGGGACAGATTCCGCTTGACCCGGTGAGTGGTCAGATGGTGGGGGCGAACGCGGGCGAACAGGCGCAACAGGTTTTGAAGAATTTGAAGGCGATCTTAGAGGCCGCGGGGTCGTCGCTTCCTAAAGTGGTGAAGACCACGGTTTTTTTAAAAGACCTCAATGATTTTAACGCGATGAATGAGGTCTACGCCAAGTTTTTTGACGCCGCGACCGCGCCGGCGCGCTCCACCATCCAGGTGGCGCGTCTTCCCAAGGATTCCTTGGTCGAGATCGAGGCCGTGGCGGTGTTGTGAAATGCCATGTCAGAGGACATGGCATTTCATCCTGAGCGCCCTCGCGTTCCGTGCGTTTGCATTTTTACAAAATGCAAACGCACGGCGGGAAAAGGCGCGAGGGATAAGTACAAAACCCTAAAATTAACTGTTTACTATTTCCCGCGCGCGGGAGTACAATATAAACAGGAGAAAGAGAAAGGAGGCGAAGGGCTCAAGGGCAAACCGGGTTCATCAAAATCTCATGCAATCCAATACAAGGGGGGATGAGAGATGTTCACCGATGTTCACAAAGTTGCCGGGGAGATACTGGACCTTCTCAAGACGCGCGCCGGGCCGGTGGGTATCAAAGAGGTCAACGGATGTACTGCCGCTTCGATGGGGGTGATCAATATGAGTATCGGGATGCTTGTCCGCGAGGATTTGATTATTATCGAGCGCAAAGACGGTGAGAATTTTATCGTGCTGACACATTATGAGACGTCATCGATGACGTGAGAGAATAGTAAACATGAAGCAATTTACGGTGATTGACCGCTCGGCCGGTCGTTTTGACGACCGGGCGCAGGCGGGTCGGGAGTTGGCGCGCGCGTTAGGGAAAATTGAAAAAAAGGATATCGTTGTACTGGGGATCCCTCGCGGCGGTGTGGTCGTGGCCCAATATCTTGCCCGGGAACTGGGCGCGCCTTTGGATATTATTCTTGCCAGAAAAATAGGGGCGCCCGGCAACCCCGAATTCGCCGTCGGCGCGATCAGCGAAGATGGTCATGCCTGCCTCAACGAGGAATACGCGCGCCAGGCCGGGGCTGACGAGGCGTATATCGAACAAGAGAAGCGGCGCCAAATGGCCGAGATCAAACGCCGCGCCGCGCTATTCCGCAAAGTCCATCCCAGGATTCCTTTAAAAGACCGGATTGCGATCGTTACCGACGACGGGGTTGCCACCGGCGCCACCTTCGAGGCCGCGCTGTGGTCGGTACGTTCCGAAAAGCCGCGCAAACTGATCGCGGCTATCCCCGTCGGCCCCGGAGACACGCTCAAGCGACTGGTGCGCCAGGCCGATGAATTGATCTGTTTGCGGATGCCCGAAACGTTCTACGCCTTGAGCCAGTTTTATTCCCGTTTCGAACAGGTCGACGATGATCATGTCCTTGAAATTTTAAGAACTCATAATCCCGCCCCCCGCAAATAATAATCCGGGATAAAAGTGATATAATGAAACCCGCGCATGGAAAGGGATCATCGTATGGCTGTGCCCCTCGAGATCATTAAAATTTCCGAAACGGTTTGGGAGCTTCCGGCCTCCTTCCGCAAGGGCATGCGCGTGCCGGCGCGCATCTACGCCACCGAAAAATTGTTGAAAGAAATGGATGAGACCGTCTTTGAGCAGGCGGCCAACGTCGCGAAACTCCCCGGCATCCTCAAATACTCTTACTGTATGCCCGACGGACATTGGGGCTACGGCTTCCCCATCGGCGGTGTCGCGGCGATGGACGCCGAGACCGGCGTCATTTCCCCTGGCGGCATCGGGTTCGACATCAACTGCGGGATGCGCCTTGTCGCGACCAACCTCACGCATGATCAGGTACAGCCTCACTTGACGGATTTAGTCGACCGGCTTTTCCAGCAGATCCCTTGCGGCGTGGGCGGCAAAGGGTTCATCAAAATCTCAAAAAATGAATTCAGACGCGTCGTCGAACAGGGCGCGCCGTGGTGTGTCTCGCAGGGTTACGGCTGGCAAGAGGACCTGGAGCGCACCGAGGAAGGCGGCTGCATGGCCGGGGCGGACGTCTCCAAGGTCAGCGAGCACGCCATCGAGCGCGGGTTCCATCAGCTCGGCACGCTGGGATCGGGAAACCATTATCTGGAGATCCAGGTCGCCAAACCCGAGAACATTTTTGATAAAGACCTGGCCGCGCGCTTCGGGATCACCAAACCCGACCAGATCGTCGTGATGTTCCATTGCGGCAGCCGCGGGTTTGGACACCAGGTCGCCACCGATTATCTGCAGATTTTTTTGAAAGTGATGAAAAATAAATATGGCCTCGATGTGCAAGACCGTGAGCTTGCCTGCGCGCCGTTTCATTCTCCGGAAGGCCAGGATTATTTCAAAGCGATGAAATGCGCGGTCAATATGGCTTTTGCCAACCGTCAGGTGATCCTGCACCGTATCCGGGAAGTGTTCGCGGAAATTTTCGGGAAAACGCCTCAGGAACTGGGCATGCACCAGATCTACGACGTGGCGCACAATATCGCCAAGCTCGAAGAGCACATGATCGACGGGAAAAAGCGTAAAGTGATCGTCCATCGCAAAGGTTCCACGCGCGCCTTTGGCCCGGGCATGGAAGGGATCCCCGGGATTTACCGCGAGACCGGCCAGCCGGTCATCATCGGCGGGAGCATGGAGACCGGTTCTTATTTATTGGCGGGCGTGGAGGGAAGCAAGGAAACGTTTTGTTCGACCGCGCACGGCAGCGGCCGCACGATGAGCCGGCGCAAGGCCCGCGAGATGTTCCGCGGCCGGCAGCTGCAGGACGACATGCGCGCGCGGGGGATTTACGTGCACACCGCGTCTTACGCCGGGCTCGCCGAGGAGGCCGGTTCGGCGTACAAGAGCATCGACGATGTCACCACCGCCACCGAGATGGCCGGCATCAGCCGCCGCGTGGCGAGGTTTGTGCCGATTGGAAACGTAAAAGGATAAATTGGAAAGGGTCAAGGGGCAAGGAACAAGTAGCAAGGGAAGGCCTTGTTCCCCGACCCTTGCTACTTGACCCTAACAAATATTTATGCCTTATCACTATCTTGACGACGTCGCCACCGCGGATATCGCTTTTGAGGCTTGCGGGCAATCGAAAGAAGAGATGTTCATCGCCGCCGCCGACGCGCTGATGAACGTGATGGTCGAGGACCTGGCAACGATCACGGAAAGATTGTGGCGGGAAGTCGCGGTGGAAGCGGAAACTTTCGAGATGCTTTTGTTTCAATTCTTGCAGGAATTGATTTATTATAAGGATGCCGAGCAGCTTTTATTGCGGGTCGCGCGGATGCGGTTCAAGGAACACAAAGGCATGTGGATGGTAACCGCGCGGGCGTACGGCGAAATGCTGGACCCCGGGAAGCATCCGCTCAATGTCGACGTTAAAGCGGTCACGATGCATCAGTTCTCGGTCAGTGAAGACCAGGGGCAGTGGAGGGCGAGAGTGGTGCTAGATATTTAACGTATCTCGTATCTCGTATTTCGTGTCAAGGCGAAATACGAACGACGAGATACGAGCGACGAAAAAATGGCTATGAAACTTTACATAGGCACAAGCGGCTACGATTATTCCCACTGGGGCAACGGCATTTTTTATCACAGCGGATTGCCGGCGGATAAATGGCTGGAATTTTACAGCCGTCAATTCAACGGCGTTGAGTTGACCACCACATTCAGCCAGCCGCCGGAGGGCGCGACGGTTGAGGCGTGGTTGAAATCCACCCCGCGGGAATTCCGGTTTAGCGTCAAAGGGCCCAGTTATATCACCCATATCAAGCGGTTAAAAGACGTGGAAGAATCCCTGGAGACGCTGGCGCACAGCGTTCAACTCCTCAAACCGAAGATTGTGTGCTTTCTCTGGCAGTTGCCTCCGGGGTTTAAAAAGGACACCCAGGGATTGGCGGATTTTTGTTCATTGCTGAAGAGGACCAGATTTTTTCAGGGTTTCCGGCACGTGTTCGAATTCTCCGACGCCAGCTGGTTTTCCAATGATGTGTACCGGGTCCTCAAGGATTACCGCTGCTGCCTGTGTTTTACGGAATCATCGGAGAAGCCGGGGGAATGGGTGGTCACAACGGATTTTATTTATGCGCGGTTTAACGGCGGCAAGGCGTTTTATAACTCCCAGTACTCGCGTAACGAACTGGAGCAACTGGCCGACAAGGTGCGCGCTTTCCGGGACCAGGTGCACACGGTTTACGCGTTTTTCAATAATGACGAACAGGGCTTTGCCGTGTACAACGCGCAGACGTTTCGCATGCTTTTACTGGAGCGGAGGATGCTTTGATGTCTTCGGACCGGGCGCTTCTTGTCGTCGACGTTCAGAATGATTTTTGCCCCGGCGGCGCCTTGGCGGTAACGCAAGGCGGCAAGGTGGCGGCTGTCCTGAACAAGTATATCGCGGCCTTTGTAAAACAGGACGCGCTTGTCATTGCCTCACGGGACTGGCATCCGCGCCGGACGAAACATTTTAAGGAATTCGGCGGGCCGTGGCCCGCGCATTGCGTGCAGAATACCCCGGGTGCCGCGTTTCATCCCGCCTTGAAATTGCCGCCGCAGACGATCATCGTGTCTAAAGGGATGGACCCGGACAAGGACAGCTATTCGGCCTTCCAGGCCGTCGACGAGAAGGGACGTCCGTTACGGGACATATTGAAAGACGCGGGTGTTAAAGAACTCTGGACCGGCGGGCTGGCCACGGATTACTGCGTGAAGGCCTCGGTCCTGGACGCGTTGAAACATTTCCGCGTGAATCTGCTCATGGATGCGATCAAAGGTGTTAATATTCATCCGGATGATTCGAAGCTGGCCGTCGAAGAAATGCTTCATGCCGGCGCGCAAGAAATGACCCTCGATCACATCTTAAAAGTATGAATTCCCATAATAGTCTTAAAGTCGATCTCTACGAGCTCACCATGGCCGCCGGGTATTTCCAGAACAAGGTCGAGGCCCGCGCCACGTTCGAATTGTCCTGCCACACCATGCCGAAGAACCGCTCATTCCTGGTCGCCTGCGGGCTGGAACAGGTTGTCGAATATATCCTCAATCTGCGCTTTAGCGACGAGGATGTCGCGTTTCTTAAAGATTTGCCCGTTTTCCGGCACGCCAAAGGGAATTTTTTCGATTACCTCAAGAATTTTAAATTCAGCGGTGACGTCTGGGCCATGCCGGAGGGGGAGATTTTCTTCGCGCGGGAGCCGGTCCTCCAGGTCGAGGCGCCGATCATCGAAGCGCAGGTCCTTGAGACCTGTCTGTTGTCGGTGATGAACATTGAAAGCGTTGTGGCCGCCAAAGCGGCGCGGGTTGTGGCCGCCGCCTCTGCCGACGGTGTGGCGCGCGGGGTCATCGACTTTGGTTCCCGCCGGGCGCACGGCCCGGAGGCGGGCGTTCTGGCCGCGCGGGCGGCGTATGCCGCGGGCTGTATCGGGACATCTAACGTGTACGCCGGCAAAGAATTCGGGATCCCCGCGTACGGGACGATCGCCCATTCCTGGGTCGAGGCTTTCGACGGGGAACAAGAGGCGTTCGAACGCTACCACGCGGTCTTTCCGGAAAACACGGTCTTGCTCGTCGATACCTATGATACGGTCGGTTGTGTCCGGAAAATCGTTAGCATGCCTTTAAAAGCGCATTTGAAAGGAATTCGTTTGGACAGCGGCGATCTGAAAGTGTTGAGCAAAAAGGCGCGGGGAATTCTGGATAAGGCCGGATTGGCGCACGTCAAGATCCTGGCGAGCGGGAACTTGAACGAATACAAAATCGCCGGGCTGGTCAAGGCCAGGGCGCCGATCGATTCGTTCGGCGTCGGGACGGACATGGTGACTTCCCGTGATTGTCCAGCGCTGGATCTCACGTACAAGCTCGTGCAGATCCAGGAGAAGGACGGGACGGTCAAATATAAATCCAAGACCAGTCCCCAAAAGAAGACCATCCCCGGGAGAAAACAGGTGTTTCGCCATTTTGATCATAAAGGGATGTTCAGGAAGGACGTGATCGGTCTCGCCACGGAAAAGGCCCCGGAAGGCGCGCGGCCTTTGCTGCGACCGGTCATCCGCGACGGGAAATTGACTGAAGCGCTGCCTTCGCTGGAGACCGTGCGCCAGAGCGTTGCTGAGGGTCTGGCGAAATTACCGTCAAGCTTTAAAAATATTTATAAAAGTAAATCCGTGAAACCCGGATACACGTCCATCATTTTACAGCTCATATCTGAACTCCTATGAATAAGATCCTCATCATTGAAGACGACCCGCATATCCTCAAGCTGATCCAATACAATCTTGAGAAGGCGGGGTTCGAGTGCCGGGCGGCGTCCGCCGCGGCGCAGGCCTTTGAAGAACTCGAGCGCCGGAAGTTCCATCTGATCGTGCTGGATATCATGCTTCCCGGCGGGATGGACGGTTTTGAACTGTGCAGGGAGATTAAGAAAAAATCAGCGTGGGCCGCCATCCCCGTGTTGATGCTCACCGCGCGCGCCGAGGAGATCGACCGCGTGCTGGGCCTGGAGCTCGGCGCCGACGATTACATGGTCAAGCCCTTCAGCCCGCGGGAGCTTGTCCTGCGCGTCAAGGCGATTTTGCGCCGCGGCGACTCCGCCGCAGTCTCAACCGCGCCCGTTCTGACGGCGGGACAGCTGACCATCGACCGGGAGCGGCACAAAGTCACCGTCAACGCGAAAGAAGTCAAATTGACCGCGATGGAATTCAAGCTGCTTGTCCTTTTACTGGAACGCCGCGGCCGCGTGCAGGCGCGCGAGCGGCTTTTAAACGACGTGTGGGACATCGACGCGGAGGTCACCACGCGCACCGTGGACACGCACGTCAAACGCCTGCGCCAGAAACTGGGCAAGATGGGCAAGTTTATCGAGACCGTCCGCGGGTACGGTTACCGGTTGCGCGATGAGGAGTCTTCCGGCGAATGAAGGTCCGTCACAAAATCGTTTCTCTTTTTATCCCCAGGATTCTCCGGGAGATCACGGCGTGGGCAAAATCTTTTGCCGGCGGGGATTTCTCGAGGAGGATTTCTCTCAGCGCCCGTGATGAGATGGAAGAGCTGGCCGATTCGCTCAATTCCATGTCCCTGCAGATCCAGTCAAGGATGGAGGAGTCCATCGCCGATAAATCCCGGCTGGAGGCGGTCTTTTTGAGCATGTTTGACGGGGCCATGGTCCTCGACGGCCGCGGCGCGATCGTCCTGATGAACCAGACCTTGAAGGAACTTCTGCAGGTCGATACCGGAGTGGCGGGGAAGAAACCGCTGGAGGTCATCCGTAATATCGATATCCAGGAGCTGGCCGAACGCGTGTTGACCTCCCGCAGTCGTCCGGAATCCCGGGAGATCACGCTGCTGCATCCGCAAGAGAAGGTTCTTCTGGCGCACGCGACACCTGTTTTGCGGGAGGAGGCGATCGACGGCGCTGTTTTGGTTTTTCATGATATCACGGAACTGCGCCGTCTGGAGAAAGTCCGACGGGATTTCGTCGCCAACGTCTCCCACGAACTGCGCACGCCCGTTTCCACGATCCGCGGCTACGCCGAGACGCTCCTGGAAGGCGCCCTGGAAGACAAGGCGCACGCCCGCGAATTCTTGCGGATCATTTACGACGACGCCGGACGGCTGACCAAACTGATCAACGACCTGCTGGACCTTTCCCGCGCCGAATCGGGGAAAACGAAACTCGCGCTGGAGGAATGCGCCCTGGAAGCCGTCATTGACAGGGTCTTGGCGGGGATGAACAAGGAGGCGGGGAAGAACTCCATCGCGCTAAAAAAAGATATTCCGCCCCGTCTGCCCAGGATCAGGATCGACGAGGCGGCCATCGCGCAGGTGCTTTTCAACCTGGTGGAGAACGCCGTCAAATACAATAAGGCGGGCGGCAGTGTCACCGTCGGCGCGCGCGAAACGCCGCGCTCGATCGAAGTGAGCGTCTCGGACACGGGGATCGGCATCCCCCAGGAAGACATCCCGCGGATCTTTGAGCGGTTTTACCGGGTGGACAAGGCGCGCTCGCGCGATCTTGGCGGAACGGGGCTCGGTCTTTCCATCGTCAAGCACATCATCCAGGCCCACGGCGGAGATATTACTGTAGAAAGCAAGCCGGGCGCGGGTTCCACGTTCCGGTTCACCCTCCCTAAAATGAGTTGACTCCAATATTTTTTAAAAGAAAGGATGACTTGCCATGCCCAGAGTCCCGGCTGTAGACAGATTCCGCAAACTCGTCGACGACATTTCCCGTTTTGTCGAGGACGCCCGGCGGGTGCAGGTGCGCTTTGGCTGGGAGACCGGACGGCGCATTGTGGAAGAAGAGCAAGATGGGGCGATGCGCGCCGCGTACGGCAAGAGACTGATCCCGGAGGTTTCCAAGGTCTTGACCGAGAAATACGGCCCCGGGTTTTCCGAGAATGTCTTGAGGAAAATGCGTCAGTTTTATCTGCTGAATCGAATTCAACCGATGTCGGTTGAATTGGACTGGTCCGATTACATCGAGCTTTTGCCGGTCAAAGATGAAAAGACGCGCAAGCGCCTCGAACAGCGCATCCTCAAAGAGGACCTCAACACGGTCGAGATCAGACAAGTGGTGCGCGGGATCCGAGACCTGCCCAAACCCTCCGCCAAGCTGGCGCCGCTCAAACGTCCCGCGGATTTGAAGCTCGACACCTTTGCCCTTTCCCCGTTGCGCGCGAAATTAAAAGACGGCGAAGTCCTCATCGACTGCGGTTTTTTTGTCAACTGGCCGGTGAAGAAGGAAGGACTGAAAGGCCTCGACCTCTCCGGGGAGAGGTCCTACACCTACGCGGCCACGGTCGACCGTGTTATCGACGGCGACACGCTGCTGGTGATCATTGAGGCCGGCTTCCGGATCATCGTGCGTGACCGCCTGCGCCTGCGCGGGATCGACTGCCCTGAAGTCGGCACGCCTGAAGGCGACCGGGCCAAGAGGTTTGTGGAAAAACTCCTGCCGGCGGGGGCCGCCATTGTGCTTAAATCGCACAAAGACCGGACCGACCAGCACGGGCGCTTTGTGGTGGATGTTTTTTACAAGCAAGGATGTGAGGATCCGGCGGCGATCATCCAAGACGGCACGTATTTGAACCAGGAACTGCTCGACAAAGGCTACGCCGTGCGGATGGCGGAATAATTCACGCCCCCCCAAAGACCTTTAGGTCACCCCCGCAGTTTCGCTCTGGTTACCCCTGTAGTTTTGTTCGCAGTTAATTGACAGCAGGCTCATCCCCTGAAATTGCTTCGCAATTTCGGGGATTAATCCCAGAAAAGGCTTTGCCTTTTCTGGGACAAAACAAGCACAGGGGTTCGCTGCTGCAGAAGCAGCAGCGAATTCACAAAGATTTCACATCCCCGCCATCATTTCTTAACACGCCAAAAGTATATTCTTGGTCATGAGTACCGAGAGAATGCGGTTATGGGGAGATCAAATTACTATGACTCCGTCGAGATCGTTGGGCAGTAATCAAGACTTTATTGTCGGGCTGCTGCGTTCCCAGGCCGGGGAATTAAACCGGCTGCTGGCAACCATCGAAGAAACGAATGCCATTGATGAGCATGTGGAAAGTTGCCTGAAGCGGGTCGAGGTGAACATCCGGGGGTTAAGGAAATTATGTGCGGACAATTAACGAAGCAGAAACCAAGGAGGAGAAAATGAAGAAAAGTTTCATCGGGCTGTTAGTTTTTGGTATCATTGGGCTTTGGGGCGCCGGGCCAAGTTACGCGACCAGTACTTCGGTGGACGCTCTTATCGACAAGCTCGTTGAAAAGGGAATTTTGACCGAAAAAGAAGCGGACAGCCTGGAGCTGGAGATCGCCGGGGATGAGAAAATGATGCGCGAAGAAGGATTTCAGCAGGGCCTTCCGGAGTGGGTGAAGAATGCCAAGCTCAAAGGTGATTTTCGCACGCGTTATCAATATGAGCGCAAGGAAACGGACGCCGACGCCCGTACCCGGGGGCGTATCCGTTACCGTCTGGGACTGGAGACGAAGGTCAATGACCAGATCAATGTCGGCTTAGGGATCGCCAGCGGAGCTGATGATCCGCGTTCCACCAATCAGACCTTTACCGATACTTTCGAGCGCCCGGATGTCCGTATGGACCTCGCGTACGCCGAATATAAGCCGCTGGAATCCGTGAAATTGAATTTGATCGGCGGGATCTTTCCGCGCTCCGGTTATTTGTGGGCGCCGACGGACCTGTTGTGGGACGGCGATATTAATCCGCAAGGCGGCGCTTTACACTGGGAGCAGGCGCTCAACGGCCAATGGACGCCTTACCTTAATACCGGTGTGTGGATGATCGATGAGATCTCCAGTACCAGCAATGATAAGGTAGATCCGTTTTTGTACTACACCCAGGGCGGCGTGAAATTCAAGCAAGGGGATTTGTCAGCTAACGTTGCCGGGATTTATTATGGATTTAATGGGCTAAAAGGATCCTGTCCGGATTGGTCAGCGGTCAGCAACACAGGTATTACGGCTGGCGGCGGTGCCTGTTCAGGGGCCTTGCGATATGATTATGACTCCGGCGGCGTGTCCGCGGAGCTGGCCTTGGCCACGCCTTTTGATATGGACTTTATCCCCGAAGTGGGAGTCTTTGGGGATTATATTGCCAATATCGACGGGGATGAGATCGATGATTCCACCGGCTGGAGCATGGGGGCCAGGTTCGGCGACAAGAAAGTCGCAGGCCCGGGACAATGGCAATTCAAATATATCTTTGCCAATCTGGGCAAAGACGCGTTCGTGGACTTCACGCCGGATTCCGACCGTTACGGCGGCAGGACCGATGTGCGTAGCCACGAAGGGATCCTGGAATACGGGTTGAACAAGAATGTTACCCTGGCCCTGGATTATTATCAATCCAAGCGGATCAAGGCCACCGAGAACCCGGAACAGATCATTCAGGCTGACGTAAATATGAAGTTTTAATTTTAATCAACAGGAGAATGAACATGAAAAGAATATTTTTTGCAATTTTATTAATGGCGAGTTTGGTCGTTTATTCCAAATCGGTTCTGGCCGCTGATCCCGTGAAGGTGGATGGTTCCAGCACGGTGTTTCCCATCACGGAAGCGGTCGCCGAGGAATTCGGCAAAAGCGGGGGCGGTAAAGTTATCGTCGGTATTTCCGGGACCGGCGGCGGGTTCAAACGGTTCTGCCGCGGGGAAACGGACATCAGCGACGCCTCGCGTCCGATCAAACAAAAAGAAATCGACGCCTGCCGCGCGAGCGGGGTCCAGTACATTGAGTTGCCGGTCGCTTACGACGGATTGGCCGTGGTCATGAATCCGCAAAATTCCTGGGTGGATCATCTGACCGTCGAAGAGTTAAAAAAAATCTGGGAACCAGCCGCCCAAAATGCTATAACTAAATGGAGTCAGATCCGCGACGGTTTTCCCGCGGAAGATATTCAGCTCTTTGGGCCGGGCACGGACTCGGGGACCTTCGATTATTTCACGGAAGTCATCAACGGCAAAGGCGGCAGCAGCCGCGGCGATTTTACCGCCAGCGAGGACGACAATGTCCTGGTGGAAGGCGTCGCTTCGAGCGGGGGCGGGCTGGGATATTTCGGCCTGGCTTATTATGAAGAGAACGCTGACCGGCTGAAGATCGTTCCGGTCAAGGACGCCGGCAGCGCGCAAGCGGTCGTGCCTACAAAAGAAACCGTGCTGGGAGGAAGCTACACGCCGCTTTCCCGGTCGATCTTTATATACGTCAACAAAGATTCTTTGAAGAAAAAGCCCGCGGTCGCAAAATTCGTTCGCTATTATCTGGAGAACGCATCGACGCTGTCCGAAGAAGTCGGATATGTTTCCTTGCCGCAAAGTGAATACCAGGCCGGCCTGAACAAGATTTGACCGCGGCCGTGGCAGTTTTCCGCAATGTTCGCTGTGGTTGGACCGTTTTATGTTGAAGAAAAATAACGTCGTCAAGTTCAAGGAAATGCTGATCGAGAGGCTGCCCTGTACCAGAACTCGTTTCACTCGTTCGGTACAGGGCAGCCGTGAACCGAACGCGAAGCGTTTGTTCTGGTTCACGGCTGTGTTACAGTCGGTTCTTTTATGAATAAACAGATCATCCGGTTTAAAGAGATGCTGATCGAGAGGCTGCTGCTCTGCTGCAGCCTCTTGTCGGTATTTACGACCGCCGCGATCATTTATGTCCTGCTTTCGGAGTCCATAGGGTTTTTCAAACACGTCAGCATCATCGATTTTCTGACGGACACCCAGTGGACGCCGATGTTTACCAACAAGCATTTCGGGATCCTGCCGTTGCTGTGCGGGACATTGGTGACGACGTTCATCGCCATCGCGGTCGCCGTGCCGCTGGGCCTGGTGAGCGCCGTTTATTTAAGCGAATACGCCACCGCCAAAACGCGGCAGATCATCAAGCCTCTTCTGGAAATTCTCGCCGCCGTGCCCACCGTCGTCTACGGTTACTTCGCGTTGTTGTTCGTCACCCCTTTGTTAAAGCAATTTATTCCCGGCTTGTCCGGTTTTAACGCGCTTTCCGCCGGGCTGGTGATGGGGATCATGATCATCCCGCTGGTGTCTTCGTTGAGCGAAGACGCGATGCACGCGGTGCCGATGGGTTTGCGGGAAGGGGCGTACGCCCTGGGGTCGCGCAAGATCCAGGTCGCCTTCAAGATCGTTTTTCCGGCGGCCCTCTCGGGGATCACGGCGGCCGTCATCCTGGCCGTTTCGCGGGCGATCGGCGAGACCATGATCGTCGCCATCGCGGCCGGCCAGCAGCCGAGGTTCACCATGAACCCGCTTGTCCCCATTGAAACGATCACGGCATATATCGTCCAGATCAGCCTGGGCGACACGCCGCACGGGACGCTGGAGTACAGCACGATTTTTGTCTGCGGGATGACGCTTTTTGTCCTCACGTTCGCTTTAAACGTCGTCAGTTTTAAATTGAAGCGGCGTTTCCAGGAGATCTATGAGTAGCCGCAAACTGGATAAAAAGGTCGATTCCGCGTTTAAATTTGTCGGCCTGGCGGCGACTTTGTTCGGGCTGGTGGTCCTGGCCGCGCTGGTCGTCGACGTGGTCTCGGACGGTTATCACCGGCGCGGGTGGGATTTTTTCACCAGTTTCCCTTCGCGCAAACCGGAACAGGCCGGTATTTTTTCCGCCTGGGTGGGGACGATCTGGATCATGATCACGACGGCCATTTTCGCCATCCCTCTGGGGATCGGTTCGGGCATTTATATGGAAGAATACGCCAAACGTAACAGGTGGACGGATTTTATCGAGATCAATATCGCGAACCTGGCCGGCGTGCCGTCGGTCATTTACGGGATCCTGGGGCTGGGGGTGTTCATCCGGCTGATGCATCTGGACCGGAGCGTCCTGGCCGGCGGGTTGATCCTGGCGCTGTTGATCTTGCCGGTCATCATCCTTTCGACGCGCGAGGCGTTGCGCTCGGTCCCGTCGTCGATCCGTGAGGCGTCCTACGCGCTGGGCGCGACCAAATGGCAGACGATCCGCCACCAGGTGCTTCCGGCGGGCTTCGGGAACATTTTAACGGGCGTGATCCTGGCCATGTCGCGCGCCATCGGCGAAACCGCGCCTTTGATCACCATCGGCGCCTTGACCTACATCCCGTTTCTGCCCACAAATCCTGTTGCGTTCAATAAAGAAATCCCGTATATTCATGTGAGTTTGCAGGGGTTTTTCGATCCCTTCACGGTATTGCCGATCCAGATCTTCAACTGGGTCTCCCGTCCGCAAAAAGGGTTCCTGGCGGACGCGGCGGCGGGCATCATCGTTTTGCTGACGATCACGCTGGCGATGAACGCGGCGGCGATTTATCTGCGGTACAAGAACCAGAAAAGGTGGTAAGGATGAAGCAGGACGTCGTTATACAGATCCAGGGGGCCAATTCCTTTTACGGGAAAAAACAAATTCTTAAGGATGTTACCCTGGATATCCCCGCCCAAACCGTCACCGCGCTGATGGGGCCTTCCGGATGCGGGAAGAGCACCCTCATCCGGTGTTTTAACCGCATGAACGATCTGATCTCCAACTTCCGTTTTGAGGGGAAGATTTTATACAAAGGCGTCGATCTTTACGCCAAAGACGTCGACATCACGGACCTGCGCCGGGAGATCGGGATGGTCTTTCAGAAGCCGAACCCGTTCCCCAAAAGCATTTACGAGAACGTCGCTTACGGGGTCAGGATCCAGGGGATCACCGACCGGGAGTTCATTGACGGCGTCGTCGAAGAAAGCCTGAAGAAGGCGGCGCTCTGGGAAGAGGTCAAAGACCGGCTCCACGAGTCGGCGCTGTCGCTTTCCGGCGGTCAGCAGCAAAGGATTTGCATCGCCAGGGCTTTGGCCGTCAAGCCGCACGTGATCCTTTTCGACGAGCCGTGTTCCGCGCTCGACCCGATCGCGACCGCCAAGATCGAGGAGTTGATCACGGAATTGAAGAGGAATTATACCATTATCGTCGTGACGCACAACACGGCCCAGGCCGCGCGGGTATCGGATTTCACGGCATTCTTGTATCTGGGCGATCTGATCGAATTCGGCCCGACCGCCAGGATATTCACCGTCCCGCAGGACAAGAGGACGGAAGAATACCTGACTGGTAAATTCGGATAATAAAAAGGGGAAAACATGCTCACAGAAAAAATGGCGGAACTCAAGCACCGGCTCATCGAATACGCTACCCTGGTCGAAGGGATGATCAACAAAAGCATCAAGGGGCTGCTGGAGAAGGACGAAAACCTCCTGGAGGACGTCATCGAACGTGAGGAGCCCAAGGCCAATAATTACGACCGGGAGATCGACGAGACGTGCACGGCGCTCATCGCCCAGTTCGAGCCGATGGCCAAAGACCTGCGCACCGTCGTCACGATCCTCAAGATGAACAAGGACCTGGAGCGCATGGCCGACCACGCCGTCAATATTTCCGAAAGCAGCCTCTTCCTGATCGCCAGGCCGCTCGTCAAGCCCCTGGACGACGTGCGCAGCATGGCCAAGACAGCCTCGATGATGCTCAAGGACTCCATCGACGCCTTCGTCCACGAGAACGTCGCTTTGGCCAGGGATGTCTGCAACCGCGATGATTTCGTCGATACCGTTGGGGAAAAAATTCTCGATGATATGGCCGGTTTCATCCGGGAAAAACGTGACGGCGTCAGACGTTCATTGCACGTGATGCGCATCGCGCACAACCTGGAGCGGGTCGCGGACATCTCCACGAACATCTGCGAGGAAGTGATCTACATCGTCGAAGGCAAGGACATCAAACACCACAAGGACGAGGAAAGAGAAGCGGAGCACGGCCCCGCGATTTAAATCAGTGACAGGGACTAATTTTTAATTAGTCCCTGTCACTGATTTAATGGGGGATGCAGTTGAGGATTGTGGTAATAAAAAGCATCCCGGTTAAACCCACCATCACGCCCCAGGCGGTCAGACTTTTGCCTCCCTCTTCAATGGCCTCGGGGATCAATTCCGACATCGTCAGATAGATCATCGCCCCGCCGGCAAATCCCAATCCCACCGGTAAAAGCGGTTCGAAAAACCACGCCAACAGCGCCGAAGGCACCGCCATGATCGGTTGCGGGATGCTGGTCAGGATGGACGCGATGGCGCAATTCTTGGTGGAAACGCCGTCCGCTTTCAAGGGCAGGGAAACGGCGATCCCCTCCGGGATATTGTGGACGGCGATGGCGATGGCGATGATGATCCCGAAATTAAAATCTCCGGTCGCGAACGCCACCCCGATGGCGATCCCCTCGGGGATCGAGTGGATGAACATGGCCGTGAAGATGAGGAGGCCTCGCCGGGTGATGCCGGGGGCCGACAGATGTTTGTGGATCTCACGCTCGGAGAAATTCTTCTCGGTGAAGCGGAAGAAGGCTGCGCCCAGCAAAAGCCCCAGCATGACGATATAAGGCGCCGCGGGGAATCTGGCCTTAAGCGCGATCCCCTCCTGGACGAGGGAGAACACGGAAGCGGAGATCATCATGCCGGCGGCGACCGCCGAGGCCATGGCCCGCCAGCGGGAGGTCGCTTTGACGAAATGCAAGGGCAACGCGCCCAAACCCGTTGCCAGGGCGCTTAAAATGCCCGTCAATAACGTCCAAGAGATTAGATCTGCCTGGCTCATGCCTTGTCGTTATTCTCCTTGTGCTTTAAAAATAAATATATTAATATTACCATAACGACGACGTATTCTGAACGACAAAATACGCCATTTTAATCGGAGTTTCCGGATGGCACATTTTTAAGGAAAGAATGATTAGTCCCTCCACAAATCGTTTCAAGTATATCTACGGCCCGGTGTATTCGTGGCGGCTGGGGATGTCGCTGGGCATTGATCCCCTCACCCCTGCGGGCCCGCCTGCCGGGCAGGCAGGCAAACGCAAGATCTGCAACTTCGACTGTCCGTATTGCCAGCTGGGCCGCACGGCGGAATTTCATACCGAGAGGGAAGAGTTCGTCCCCGTGGAAGCGGTCCTCGCCGAGATCAAGGCGTTGCCGCCGGTGAAAATCGATTGTTACACTTTCTCCGGCCGGGGTGAGCCGACCCTGGCGAAAAATCTGGGCGAGATGATCCGCGCGGTGCGCGCGGCGACCGGCGGGAAGATCGCCGTCATCACCAACGCGGGGTTGATCGGCCGTCCCGATGTGCGGGAGGATTTGTCTCTCGCCGATTGGGTCCTCGCCAAGCTCGATGCCGCCGACCAGGCGTCTTTTCAGGCCGTTGATGTTCCCGCCGGGGGCATTGAGTTTCCGCGCATCGTGGAAGGCATCAAAGATTTTAAAAAGGGGTTCAAGGGGAAACTCGCCTTGCAGGTCATGTTCGTCGAGGAAAACAAACATTGCGCGCCGGCGATCGCTGGAGTCGCGCGGGAGATCGGCGCCGATGAAGTGCAGGTCAACACGCCGCTGCGCCCCGGCGCGATGGCGCCGCTTCCGCCGGAAGAGCTGGAAAATATCCTGACGCTTTTCCGTGGACTGCCCGCGGTCTCGGTGTACGAGGCCGGGCGCAAGACCGTCGAGCCTTTGGATGAACGGGCGACTATTTTGCGCCACGGTAATTTCCGAAAACAGGCAAAGCCCGTACCGGGCGGTCGCCGCCGATGAACAACAAAGACTCCAGACAACCCCGCCTCCAGCTTAAATACTTTTTCGCCGCCGTTGAACAAATGGCGGACGATGTCATTATTACCGGCAAAGACGGCATCATCGAGTACGTCAACCCCGCGTTCGAACAGACGACCGGTTACGCGAAAGAAGAAGTTCTGGGAAAGACCCCGCGTATCCTCAAGTCCGGCCACCACCATGCCGGTTTTTACCGGAACCTCTGGGAGACCATCCTCGCCGGGAAAACGTTCAAACATGTCATCGCCAATAAAAAGAAAAACGGCGAGCTGTATTACGCCGACCAGGCGATTACTCCTTTGAAGGACACGCGGGGAGAGATCACGCATTTTGTTTCGGTCTGGAAGGACGTCACCGAGCACGTACGTTACCGCGAAGAGCTGGAAGCGCTCAACAAGAGCCTGCGGTTCGAAAAACAGAAGTTCGAGCAGATCCTGGATTTCGAGGAAAGAATAGGGACGTTCGCCGATCTGAACAAACTGGCGGATTTCGTCGTCAACGGCATCGCCGGCATCCTTGAGGTGGAGCGGTGTTCCCTGATGCTCCTCGATGAAAAAACCGGGGAGCTGGTGATCAAGGGCGCGGTCGGCCTTGACCACAAGATCATACGCGAGAACAGGTCCAGTCTCGGCGAAGGCGTCGCCGGTCTGGTGGCCAAGGAGAGAAAACCTTTGCTGGTGGAGGTCATCGACACCGATGAGCGGGTGGGGCGGGAAAATCTCCCCTCGTACAGGACCAAATCCTTTTTGAGCGTCCCCGTGATGCTGGACCATAAACTTCTGGGCGTTGTGAACGTGACGGACAAGAAGTCGCCCGGCCCGGAGGTCTTTACGGATTTCGATCTTAATATCCTTTTGGCGATCGTGCGTCAGGCGGCGGTCGCGATCGAGAACGCGGAGCTTTACAAGGAATTGAAATATCTCACGGTCACGGACCCGCTGACGAATTTGTACAATTACAGGCATTTTATGCGCACCCTGGAATACGAGATCGGGCGGTTCCACCGCTTCGGGGACGCGCTGTCTTTGCTGATCATGGACATCGATGACTTCAAGGAATACAACGGAGCCCACGGCGCCGCGCGCGGCGACGAGATATTAAAAGAGATCGGCGACATTTTAAGCGACCAGCTGCGGGAGGTGGACATTATCTGCCGCTATGCCAGCGACGAATTCGCGGCCATATTGCCGGCGACGGATGTCGCGCAAGTGAAAACGATCGCCCGCAAGATCGGCGAGGCGGTATCCCGTCTGGACCCGGAGGGGAAGATCACGGCGAGTTTCGGTCTGGCGAGCTGCCACAAGGGGATGAGCCGGCACGATTTTATTTTGAAGGCCGACGCCGCCCTGACCCACGCCAAGCGTCACGGGAAAAACCAGATCTACTGCCAGGATAAAACGGATGCCGGATAAAGAATACAAACCGGCGCCCGGGGTCGTTCCTCCAAAAGGGAACCTGTCGGCCGCCAGCGAGCGGGAGATCAACCTGACCTATCCCGAGTCGGGGGACCTGCACCGGCGCCTTATTGAAACGGTGCGCAGCGGCATCTTCCTGGGCGACGCGCAGGGCAAACTCACCTATGTCAATCACGCTTTCGCGGAGATGCTCGGGCACGGCGCCAAAGACGAGCTCATCGGCGTCAATTTCTTTGATACGCTGTTTTGTGAACCGCGGGAAAGGGAAGATTTCGTCAGGAAGATCTACGAAACCGGCTCCGCGCGCGATTTCCAGTTCCAGCACCGGCATAAAGAAGGCCACCGCATGGTGATCTCCGCGACGGGCAACTGCATCTACAACGACCAAAGCGGGATCATCGGCTTCGAGGGCGTACTGCAGGACATCACCGCGCAAAAAAAGCTGGAGGAAGAGCTGTTGACCGAAAAAAGAAAGCTCGAGCAGATCCTCGCCTTCGATGAGCAGATCAGCACGATCCGCGAATACAACCAGCTCATTGATTTTATCGTCGAGAAAACCGCCGTTTTGCTGGAGGCGCAAAAGTGTTCCCTGATGCTTTTGGACAAAGGCGGCCGGGAGCTTTTTATCCAGGGGGCCAAGGGTTTAAGCGGGCAGGTCATCAGGGACTGCCACATGCGCCTGGGGGAGATGGTCGCCGGCTACGTCGCGCAGTCGCGCGCGCCGATGCTGGTCAAGAACATCGAATATGACGAGCGTTTCAAACGGGCGAGCAAACCCTATTATTTGAGCCGTTCTTTTATGAGCGTTCCGTTGACCCTGGAAAACAAACTGATCGGGGTCATCAACGTGAGCGACCACGTGAAGGCCAGAAGTTTTAACGAGATCGATCTGCGTATCCTGGGCGCGACCGCGCGCGAGGTGGCGGTGGCTTTGGAGAATATGGAGCTCTACAAGCAGTTGAGCTACCTGACGATCACCGATCCTCTGACGCTCATTTATAATTACCGCCAGTTCACCCAGAGTCTTAATTTCGAGATCAAACGCCGCCAGCGGGTGCCCGGGGACCTGTGCCTGATCCTCATGGACATCGACGGCTTCAAGCTGTACAACGACACGCTCGGACACCTTGAGGGGGACGAACTCCTCAAGGATATCGGCAAGATCCTGAAATCGCAGTTGCGCGAGACCGACATTGTCTGCCGCTACGCGGGCGATGAATTTGTCATCATCCTGCCCGATATCACCATCGACGGTGCCAAAACCGCCGCCGAAAAGATCCGCCATGCGGTCGAAAAGACGCAATTCAAGATGCCGGCCACCATCAGCCTGGGGGTCGCGGCCTACGCCAAAGGCCTCACCCAGCACGAATTTATCCTTAAAGCCGACCGCGCCCTGTATGAGGCCAAGCGCGCGGGCAAAAACCGCGTCAGCGCGCAGGCGTAATCATGGTTAAACATCCTCTTCATCAGTTATTACAACAAAGGATTTTCATCCTCGACGGTGCCATGGGAACTGTAATCCAGCGCTACAAGCTGGATGAGGCCGCGTACCGCGGTAAACAATTTCTCAAGCATCCCGTCGACATCAAGGGAAATAATGAAGTCCTTGTCCTGACCCTGCCGGATGTCATCGAAGAGATCCACACCGCTTATCTGGCCGCGGGCGCAGACATTATCGAGACCAACACCTTTAACGCCAACCGCCTCAACCAAGGCGAGTACAAACTGCGGGACCAGGCCTACGCGCTCAATGTAGCCGGAGCGAAGATCGCCCGCAAAGCCGCCGACGTCTTCACCAGAAAAACGCCGGATAAACCTCGTTTTGTCGCCGGCGCCATCGGCCCCACGAGCCGCACCGCGTCGCTTTCGCCGGATGTCAATGATCCGGGTTTCCGCGCGGTCAATTTTGACCAGTTGGTCGAAATTTACACCGAACAGGCGCGAGGGCTCATCGACGGCGGCATCGATCTGTTCCTTATTGAGACCATTTTTGACACCTTAAACGCGAAGGCGGCGATCTTTGCCGTCAACAGCCTTTGCGAAAAACTCGGCAAGAACATTCCGGTTGTCATTTCCGGCACCATTACCGACGCCAGCGGCCGCACGCTCTCCGGCCAAACCACCGAGGCCTTCTGGATCTCCGTGGCGCACGCGGCGCCGCTTGCCGTCGGGCTCAATTGCGCGCTGGGCGCCAAAGACATGCGTCCGTACATCGCGGAACTCTCCCGCGTCGCGCCCTGCCCTATCATCTGTTATCCCAACGCCGGTCTGCCTAACGCCTTTGCCGAGTATGACCAGACCCCGGAAGAAATGGCCGGATTGCTCGAGGAGTTCGCGCGAAGCGGGTTCGTCAATATCGTCGGCGGATGCTGCGGGACGACCCCCGAACACATCAAGGCGATCGCCGCGGTTGTCGCGAAGATCGCGCCCCGGCCGGTTCCGCGGGTGCCGGTCTTGAGCGCTTTTAGCGGACTCGAACCCCTGATCATCCGTCCGGACAGCAATTTTATCAATATCGGCGAGCGCGCCAACGTCACCGGTTCCAGAAAATTCGCCAGGCTGATCCTCGAGGGCAATTATGAAGAGGCCTTGTCCATTGCCCGTCAGCAGGTCGAGGCCGGGGCGCAGATGATCGACGTGAACATGGACGAGGCCATGCTGGATTCCGAAAAAGCGATGGTCAGGTTCCTGAACCTGATCGCCTCGGAGCCGGAAATATCCCGCGTGCCGGTCATGATCGATTCCTCCCGATGGCCGGTCATCGAAGCGGGGCTCAAATGCGTCCAAGGGAAATCCGTGGTCAATTCGTTGAGCCTCAAGGAGGGCGAAGAGGTGTTCAAGGAACAGGCGCGCAAGGTCCGCCGCTACGGCGCCGCCGCGGTCGTGATGGCCTTTGACGAGAAAGGGCAGGCGGACAGCAAGGACCGCAAGGTCGCGATCTGTACGCGCGCCTACAAAATATTGACGGAAGATGTCGGTTTCCCGCCGCAGGACATCATCTTCGACCCGAACATTTTCGCCGTGGCCACCGGGATAGAGGAACACAACAATTACGCCGTCGATTACATCGAAGCGGCACGGACCATCAAGAAAACCCTGCCGCATGCCTTGGTCAGCGGCGGGGTGAGCAACATTTCTTTTTCCTTCCGCGGCAACGACGCGGTGCGCGAGGCCATGCATTCGGCCTTTTTGTACCACGCGATCAAGGCGGGTATGGACTTAGGCATCGTCAACGCGGGGATGATCACGGTCTACGACGAGATCCCCAAAGATTTACTGAAACTGATTGAAGACGTTTTGTTGAACCGCCGTCCCGACGCCACCGAGCGGCTGGTCCATTATGCCGAAACAGTCAAACAAACCGGGAGGAAAAAGGAAGAAGACCTCCAGTGGCGCAAAGAGCCGGTCGAAAAACGCCTTGCCCACGCCCTGGTCAAAGGCATCGTGGAATATATTGACGAGGACGTCGAGGAAGCCAGAAAGAAAACCACGCGGCCGCTGGATGTCATTGAAGGGCCGTTGATGGACGGGATGAACATCGTCGGAGATTTGTTCGGCGCGGGCAAGATGTTCCTGCCGCAGGTGGTCAAAAGCGCGCGGGTGATGAAAAAGGCGGTGGCGTATCTGGCGCCCTTTATCGAACAGGAAAAATCCGGCGCGGACAAATCGCTTGGCAAAATTGTGATGGCCACGGTCAAGGGTGATGTCCACGACATCGGCAAAAATATCGTCGGAGTGGTCCTGGCCTGCAATAATTTCAAGATTATTGACCTCGGTGTGATGGTCCCTTGCGCCAGAATTTTGGAGACCGCCCGGCGAGAAAAAGCCGACATGATCGGTTTGAGCGGACTGATCACACCGTCTCTGGATGAAATGGTCAACGTGGCCAAAGAAATGGAAAGGGAAGGCTTCGACCTGCCTTTGTTGATCGGAGGGGCGACCACGTCCGTCAACCATACGGCGGTCAGGATTGCACCGGCGTATAAAAATCTGGTGATCCACGTCAAGGACGCTTCCCGTGCCGTCGGGGTTTGCCGCAATGTGATGGACCCGGGCAAAAGAACGGAGCTCACCGCGCAAACGAAAACAGAATACGCCCGCTTGCGCGAGGAGCACGCGGCCCGCCAGACGCGGAAGAAATTTCTTCCCATCGGGGAAGCGCGCCGGCGGGGCCTGCAGACAGACTGGTGGCAGCGCCAGGTGACCAAACCTTCTTTTCTGGGCACGAAGGTGTTTGAGGATTTCGACCTCACCGAGATCCGCGAGACGATCGACTGGTCGCCGTTTTTCATGGCGTGGGAACTGGCGGGGAAATACCCAAAGATTTTTGATGATCCAAAGATCGGGGGGGAAGCCCGCAAACTCTTTGACGACGCGCAAGCGTTTTTAAAAGAGATCATTGCCAAAAAATCATTGAAGGCGAAGGCGGTTATCGGATTTTTCCCGGCCAACAGCGTTGGGGATGATATTGTCATTTACACGGATGACGGCCGGAAGAATGTCCGGACGGTTTTCCACACCTTGAGACAGCAGACGGCCAAGACCGACGACAACCCTGCCGGCCCATCGGACAGAGAGGCAGGCAGGCCGTATTACGCGCTGGCGGATTTGATCGCGCCCGAAGACAGCAAGGTCAAGGATTATGTCGGCGGCTTCGCGGTCACCGCCGGCATCGGCGCGCGGGAGCTCGCGGCGCAATTTGAGCGCGAGCACGACGATTATAAGAGTATCCTGGTCAAGGCCCTGGCCGACCGCCTGGCCGAGGCCTTTGCCGAGCGGATGCACCAGCTTGTCCGGATGAAATTTTGGGGTTATGCGCCGGATGAAAATTTAAGCAATGAAGATTTGATCCACTGCCGTTACACGGGCATCCGCCCCGCGCCGGGCTACCCGGCCTGCCCGGACCACACGGAAAAGGAGACCTTGTTCGATCTGCTGGGCGTTGAGAAAACTGCCGGCATTCACCTCACTGAAAACTTCGCGATGACGCCGGCCGCTTCCGTCTGCGGGATCTATTTCTCCCATCCCGATGCCAAATATTTCTGGCTGGGGGACATCGACAAAGACCAGGCCGTCGACTACGCCGGGCGCAAAAAATGGGACGTCAAGACGGCTGAGAGGTGGTTAGGGCCGAACCTGGGGTATAAGATATAACATTTTGTTAGACAATTCGGGGGGATGTGTTATAGTTTTTTGGGAAGGAGGAGGGGTGAGGATATGGTCAAAATAAACATGAGGGAATTTTCTCATAATATCGCGCGGTATATTGAGCGCGCCTGCAGAGGAGAAAAGATCGTCTTGGTCAAAAGGCAGAAGCCCGTCGTCGATATTATGCCGCACAACGAGTCTCCCCAAAAGCCCGGCTGGAAAAGAAAAATAGATAAAATCCCCGCCCGAGGGGAGACGTTTGCCCAAACCGTGGTTAAAATGCGGGGAGCGGAACGGGCATGAACGCGTTCATTGATACCTCAAGCTTGTTCAAGAAATACGTGAAGGAAAGCAACTCGGATAAGTTCGACAGAATTATCCAAAAGCTCAATGAGATCATCGTTTCCCCGACAACGCTTATTGAACTGCATAAGGCCGTCCAGAACCGGTTGAAAGACCGCTTGATCGCGGGAGGTGAACCCCGGAGGATACTCAACGAAATTGCCAGGGACTATCCATTCTTCCGGGTTGTGGAATGGGGCGGCGCTTTGGAGAAAACCGCTATCTATCTTGTCAGCAAATATGATTTGAAGACACTCGATTCCATCCAGTTGTCATGCGCCATCGTATCTTCAGCCGACCAATTTATTACTTCCGATATCCACTTGTCCAAAGCCGCGGAAAAAGAAATAAAACGAGTATTATTTGTGTGAACCGATTTGCAGAATATCCTGGTTTTCCGCGTTAAATATATGTAGTATTTTTAATACTATGGGCAGATTTCATAAAAATCGCAAAGGCCAAAACATCACCGAATACATGATTTTGGTGGCCGGGGTGCTGGTGGTGGTGATCCTGGCCGCCAACCCGAGGGGGATCTTTACCCAGGGGGTGAACAAGTCGCTGGAGAGGATGCTTGATATCGAATGCATGTCCCTGAACGTCTGCCCTGACGCGGGCGGTTGCCCGTATGTGTGCGGGAACGGCTGCTGTGAAAAGCATTCCGAAACCCCGGCCAGTTGTCCCATGGATTGCGAATGCGCCACGGACGCCGAGTGCGTGGACAGTTTCTTTTGCACGGTCAATGAACGCTGTGTGAATTCCCGCTGCGTGTCCGCCCCCATTGTGATCGACGATGGCATCGCCTGTACGATGGACAGCTGTGATGAAGCGGGTGACACCATTGTCCACGCGCCGGATAACAGCGTGTGTGACAACGCCCTGGCCTGCGACGGGGTCGAGACCTGTAACGCGGCCTCGGGATGTCAGGCCGGAACGCCGATTAACGTCGACGACGGGATCGCGTGCACGGTGGACAGTTGCGCGGACCCCGCCGGAACGCCGGTGCATACGCCCAATAACGCGGCCTGCGGTAACGGCCAGTTCTGCGACGGGTCCGAGGTCTGTAACGCCGCCTCCGGTTGCCAGGCGGGGACGCCGCCGAACCCGGATGACGGGGTTCCCTGCACGGTGGATTCGTGCAATGAAACCGCCGACACCCTGGACCATACCCCCAATGACGCGTTGTGCAACGACGGGCAGTTCTGCAACGGCGCCGAGACCTGTACGGTCCTGGGATGCCAGGCGGGCGTCCCGCCGAACTGCAGCGATGGGAATGCCTGCAACGGTGTTGAAACCTGCGACGCGGGTGTCAACGCGTGCGTGGCCGGGACACCTTTAAGCTGTGATGACGGCAATATCTGTAACGGCGTGGAGAGCTGTGATCCCGTGGCGGGGTGCGTGCAGATCGTCCCGCCGCTGGTCTGTGATGACGGCGATATTTGCAACGGGGTGGAGACCTGCAACGCCGTGACCGGATGCCAGGCCGGGACGCCGTTAACGTGCAATGACGGGGATATTTGTAATGGCGTGGAGAGCTGTGATTCCGTTCAAGGCTGTGTCCAGGTCGTCGCGCCGTTGACCTGCAATGACAATAATGTCTGTAACGGGGTGGAAAATTGTAATCCGGTGTCCGGCTGCCAGGCGGGGACGCCGCTGACCTGCGACGACAGTGACCTGTGTAACGGGGTCTGGAACTGCGACGCGGTGAGCGGGTGTCTGCAGACGACCCCGCCGGTGACCTGCAGTGACGGTAATGTGTGCAACGGCACGGAGACCTGTAATCCGGCGGACGGCAGCTGTCAGGCCGGAACGCCTGTGCCGATCAGCGACGGGATCGCGTGCACAGACGATAATTGCGACACATCCACCGGCGCCGTCACCCATACGCCGAATAACAGTTTATGCCCCGGCGGGTATTGCGACGCGGGCTCGGGGTGCATCAATTACCAGTGTTTGGGGTCGCCGTCCGGGACGCGCTGTTCTTCGGGCTGGGATACCAGTGACGAGACGGGATTGTCGGCGGATAGCGGGTGGAGTCTTGTGTCCAGCTGCACCGCCGCCGGCAAATGCGAATACACCTGCGGCGGCGGGACTGTGTACTATAGCGGGAGTTGCTGCACCCCGGCGTGTCCGTTGGGAAGCTGCGGGACGCAGAACAATGCCACGACCTGCGGGATAGACAAAGATTGCGGAACCTGCTGCGGCAACGGGGCGATTGACGCGGGGGAAGTTTGCGATACCAATGGACCAATCCTCAACGGTAGGACTTGCGCGGATTCAGGCTATACTGGCACGGGAACTCCGGGATGTAGTGCTGATTGTATTGCTTTTACCCAAGGTACCTGCTGCAACGTGGTCAACGGCACGTGGGGCGGGTGGGGGGATTATGGCACCTGTGGACAATATGTGACGTGTATACAACGCGAACATGCGACAACATGCAGCGCCACATGTGGAGGCTCATGTCCTGCCGGGGGAGATTACCGAGATACCAAGGCCTGCGGCGCGGTCGATGGCGGGTGGGGTAACTGGGTGACAGGTTCGTGCAGTGTAACCTGTGGAGGAGGTACACAAACAGATAGCCGCACTTGTAATAATCCATCACCGTCCTGCGGCGGGCTGGAGTGCTTGCGCGCCGACGGCACGCGCGGTCTCACCGAAACCACGGCACCATATGCTTGCAACACGCAGGCGTGTCCGCAGTGGGTAGCCGCATCGCCGTGGGGAACTCAATGTAATGTTGTATGTGCCGGTGCTGGTATGGTTTCAGGTTCTGATCCGTGGGGCAAAAACTGCCGTTCTAATGAAACGTGTGGTTGTGCTGGTGCATGTGGCCCGATCTCAAGCATTTGCACCGACGGAGAAGGGGGAATCAGCGGCAACACTTCTACGTGTCGCTGGTGTCCTAGGGGGAGTGGCTGTACAACGTGGTACGACTGTCGTAATTCTGGACAAAAGCACGATTGTAATCGGGATACGGATGCGGTAGCCCTCTGTTATTGTATTTAACGCGTGAAGATAGCGGGAGATAGGGGACGTTATGCAAATCCCCAGACATGCAAATCCCCACAAGTGAAATCCCCAGACACATACCGTAACCTGAATTAAGTGCGGCAGGAGTGTCCGAGTTCCGGGGACACACGAGGGCTTTGGAAAAGAGTAGCAGACGCTTTAGCTAACCCGTTGGCGTGGAAGTAATTGCTGAGGAATCCCCAGACACATACCGGGAGGATAAAAAATCCCCAGACACATACCGTAACCTGAATTAAGTGCGGCATGAGTGTCCGAGTTCCGGGGACACACGACGTAACCCAAATCACAAAAGACCATCGACCATCGACTATCGACTATCCCATGGACTATTGGGCTGTCCAGGAAGGCGAAGAAGTTCCGGCCAAGAAAGGTCGTCGGGCATTCAGAGAGGGATAGCAGACGCTTTAGCTAACTCGTCGGTGTTGAGGTGATTGCAAAACAAATAGGTTGCAAGACGTTAGAAGAGGTTGAAAGAGGTTAAATCCATCCACTCCCCCCGTCCCGGCGGCCGTTTATTGATTAATCGATTCACGCGCATATTTTTTCTTGACTCGCGGTCTTTCATCCCATAATATAACCTTATTCTTCAGTCAGCATATCCTTCCGGTTGTTGGAAACAGAAAACGATTTAGAAAACGATTTATAGGAGTAACGCGATGGCCACAGGTCCCGACGTCTTTATCCTCACCAGTTTAACGGCCGGTCTCGCGCATACGCTTCTGGGTCTTGACCATTATCTTCCATTTATAGTTCTCTCCAAAGCGCGCGGCTGGTCTTATCGCAAGACGTTCTGGATCACGCTTGCCTGCGGCCTGGGGCATATCTTGAGCGCCGTCCTTCTAGGATACCTCACGTTTCAACTGGGATTTTCCCTCGAGAAACTGAATTTCATCGAATCCCTGCGGGGCAACTTGGCCGGATGGGCGTTGCTTGTCTTCGGCCTGATCTATCTTACCTGGGGCCTGCGCCTGGCATTCAGGAAAAACGTCGATATCACCTCCCCCGCGCAGGTCGGGCTTTTGCCGTGGGTCCTTTTCATTATTTTTATCCTGGGCCCCTGCGAGCCCTTGATCCCGATCATGATGTGTCCGGCGCTGCAGCAAAACATTGCCGGAGTCTTTTGGGCAACAGGCGTGTTTGGCGTTGCCACGATTGCGACCATGCTCGCGGTCGTGACGGTATCGTATTACGGCATGAAGGCGCCCATGTTCCAGCGGCCGTGGGGCTTTACGCACGCCTTGGCGGGGCTGGTCATGATGTTGTGCGGCATCGGTATCCAGTTCTTGGAATTATGATTGGGAGAGACGGCATGAAGGTCCTTGATCGAAATAATTTTCATCTCCTGTTCGACGTCTTGAAAGAATCCGGCTTCGACATCATCGGTCCGACCCTGCGGGACCAGGCCATTGTTTACGACCATCTGGAGGGCGTGGAAGACCTGCCCGAAGGATGGACGGACGAGCAGGCCCCCGGCAAATACCGCCTCCAAAAAAGAAACGACAAGGCCCTGTTCGGCTATGTGGTCGGCCCCACGTCCTGGAAGAAATTTTTGTATCCCCCGCGGCAGAAATTGTGGTCCGCTCAAAAAACAGGTCCCGGCTTTGAGGTCACGGTTGAGGAGGGCGGTCAGCGGAAAATGGCCTTTCTGGGCGTGCGGTCCTGCGAGCTGGCGGCCATCGCCGTCCAGGATAAAGTTTTTTGTGGCGGCGGCTTCGTGGATCCGCATTATAAGAGACGCCGCGCAAACGTTTTTCTGATTGCCGTCAACTGCACCGAACCCAAAGGGACGTGTTTTTGCGTGTCGATGAATACCGGGCCAAAGGCCTTGGGCGGTTTTGACCTGTCCTTGACGGAGATGATCGAGGGAGAGCGGCATTATTTTCTCCTGCGCTCCGGTTCGCCCGAAGGCGAAAAGGTCCTTTCCCGGTTGCCTCTTGAGGACGCTGAAGCCGGCCGGCAGAAAAAAGAGGACGCCCTTTTGGCGCGGGCCCGGCAAGAGATGGGCCGCGTGATGGACACAACAAACATCAAGCAGTTATTGTATGACAACCCGGAGCATCCGCAATGGGACAAGGTGGCCGAACGCTGCCTCTCATGCGCCAATTGCACGATGGCCTGCCCGACCTGTTTTTGCTCGACGGTCGAAGACGTCTCCGACCTGACCGGCGGGCACGCCGAACGTTGGCGCAAATGGGATTCCTGTTTTTCGCTGGAGTTCAGCTATATCCACGGCGGCAACGTCCGCCAGTCGACCAAGGGGCGTTACCGGCAGTGGATGACCCATAAACTGGCCGGCTGGCAGGACCAGTTCGGGACATCGGGTTGCGTGGGTTGCGGACGCTGTATTAGCTGGTGCCCGGTAGGCATTGATATCACGGAAGAAGTCAAAGCGATCAGGGCTGATCAGCCCGCCGGGACGAACCAGTCCCCATGACCGGAGGTTTATTATGGAGAAGATCAAAGATTTGTTAATGCAGCATCCGTTTTTTAAAGGGTTGCCCCAAAAGCATCTGGACCTCCTCGCCGGCTGCGGGTCGAACGTCCATTTTAAAAAAGGGGAGTGTGTCTTTAAAATGGGCGAAGAGTCCAATCATTTTTATATCGTCCGCAAAGGCCAGGTGTCCCTGGAGATGGACGGCGCGCAGCACGGCCCGGTCCGGATCCAGACGATCGAGGAAGGGGACATCCTGGGCTGGTCGTGGCTGATCCCTCCGCATAAATGGAGTTTCACCGCGTTCGCCATGGACGACGTCAATGTGACGGCGCTCGACGGCCAATGCTTGAGAAAAAAATGCGAAGAGGACCATGACCTGGGGTATGAGCTCCTGAAACGTTTTTCCGCCGTCCTGGCGAAAAGGCTCGAGTGGACGCGGATGCAGCTGCTGGATGTTTACGGGGCGAACGCGTAAAAAGGTTTGAGATGAGAAAAGAAAATTGTGTTATCGAAAAGACCAATGACCCGATGGTCCCCCGGCCGTTTGTGGTCCGGGAGTCCAGGGAGGAAACGCGCGACACCTTCACCCTGACGCTCGAGCCGCGGGAGGCCAACGGCGCGCCGGCCTTTGAACCCGGACAGTTTAACATGCTTTATGTCTTCGGCGTCGGAGAGGTCCCCGTTTCGATCAGCGGCGACCCCGGCCGGCCGGAGGTCCTGGCGCATACGGTCCGCGCCGTCGGCGGCGTCACCAGGGCGCTGCAAAAATGCGGCCCCGGGGATGTCGTCGGCGTCCGCGGCCCGTTCGGCAGCGCGTGGCCGGTGGATAAAGTCAAGGGCAAAGACGTCGTGATCATAACCGGCGGCATCGGCCTGGCGCCGTTACGTCCGGCGGTCTACAAAATTCTCGGACAGCGGGAAGGAATCGGGAAGTTCGCCTTGTTGTACGGCGCGCGCACCCCACAAGACATCCTCTACCGCCAGGAGCTGGAGCAGTGGCGTTCCAAACTGGACCTGCAGGTCAGGGTCACCGTGGACAACGCGCCCCACGACTGGTATGGCACCGTCGGGGTCGTGACAATCCTGATCCACAAGGCGCGTTTTGACCCCGCCAACACATTGGCGATGGTCTGCGGCCCGGAGATTATGATGCGTTTTGCCGTCCAGGAACTGATCAAAGAGGGGATGCGCGGGGAGGATATCTATATTTCCATGGAACGCAACATGAAATGCGCGGTCGGCTTTTGCGGCCATTGCCAGTACGGACCGAATTTTATCTGCAAGGACGGGCCGGTGTTCCGTTTCAGCGATGTCCGGCATTTGTTCGGGTTGAGGGAAATCTGATGGGCGTAGCGGTAAAACCTAAACTGGCGGTTTACAAATTCGCGTCCTGCGACGGGTGCCAGTTAAGCCTTTTGGACTGCGAGGACGAACTGCTGGCGGTCGCCGGAGAAGTCGAGATCGCCAATTTTCCGGAGGCCTCGCGCGCCGTCGCGCCGGGACCCTACGATGTCAGTCTCGTGGAGGGTTCGATCACGACACCGCACGACGCGGAAAGGATCAAACAGGTCCGCGAGGAATCCAGGTTTGTGGTGACCATCGGCGCGTGCGCCACGGCCGGCGGGATCCAGGCCCTGCGCAATTTCAAGGACGTCCGCGAATTTATTTCCCTGGTCTACGCCAGGCCGGAATATATCCAGACGCTGGCGACCTCCACCGCCATCGCGGACCATATCCACGTCGATTTCGAGTTAAGGGGCTGTCCGATCAACAAATATCAGCTCATCGAATTGATCAGCGCCCTGCTGCGGGGGCGAAAGCCCAATATCCCCAAACACAGCGTTTGCATGGAATGCAAGCTCCGCGGGACGGTCTGCGTGACGGTCGCGCAGGGGACCATGTGCCTGGGGCCGGTGACGCAGGCCGGCTGTGGCGCGATCTGTCCGGCGTTTGACCGCGGCTGTTACGGCTGTTTCGGCCCCAAGGAAACGCCCAACACCGCTTCTTTAAGCGCGTGGCTCAAGGACAAGGGCGGGAAGAGCCCTGATGAACTGGTGCGGGCCTTCCGGGGTTTTAACGCCTATGCCGATGCCTTCCGCAAGGAGAGCGAAGCCCATGAGTGAGCGGACGATCAAAGTCGATTACCTGGCGCGCGTGGAAGGCGAAGGCGCGCTGTATCTGAAGATCAAGGATAATAAAGTCGAGGACGTCAAGCTCAAGATTTTTGAGCCGCCGCGTTTTTTTGAGGCCTTCCTGCGCGGACGCGATTTCTGGGAAGCGCCGGACATCACCGCGCGCATCTGCGGGATATGTCCCATCGCCTACGAGCTGGGCGCTTCCTACGCGATGGAGGACGCCTGCGGCGTTACCGTCGGCGGGCAGCTGCGGGAACTGCGCCGGCTCATTTACTGCGGCGAATGGATCGAGAGCCATATCCTCCACATGGCCATGCTCCACGCCCCGGATTTTCTGGGTTACCAGGACGCCATCCAGATGGCCAAGGACCACCCCGGCGTCGTCCGTGACGCCTTGCGTTTGAAAAAGATCGGCAACGACATCATGGTGCTCCTCGGCGGCCGCGAAATCCATCCGATTAACTTGTGCGTCGGCGGATTTTACAAAGTCCCGAAAAAGCGCGATGTGCGCGCCCTGATGCCTGACCTGGAATGGGGCCGCGAGGCGACAATCGCGCTCATCAAGCTCATCAAGACGTTTCCCATGCCTGATTTTAAACAGGATTATGAATTCGTCGCCATGCGCCACCCCAAGGAATACGCCATCATCGAGGGACGGCTTGTTTCCAATAAGGGGATCGACATCCCCATCCGGGATTATGATAAAACTTTGGTCGAATCGCAGGTCCCCCATTCGACCAGCCTTCATACCCATGTCGTGGGCCGCGACACCTGCCACGTCGGGCCGTTGGCGCGCTACAGCCTTAATTTTGATCAGCTGACACCTTTGTGTCAGCAGACGGCCCGGGAGGCCGGGTTGGGGCCGGCCTGTTTTAACCCGTTCCAGAGCATCCTGGTGCGCGGGATCGAGGTGCTTTACGCCTTTGAAGAATCGATCCGCATCGTCCAGCAATATGAAGAGCCTGACGCGCCGCGCGTCGAGGTCAAGCCCCGGGCCGCGACCGGGTACGGCTGTACCGAGGCCCCGCGCGGGATCTGCTACCACCGCTACACGATCGACGAGGGCGGCATCATCCGCGACGTGAAGATCGTTTCGCCGACCGCGGTCAACCAGCCGACCATCGAGCGTGACCTGCGGCGTTTCGTCGAGCCCAACGTCGGGATGACGGACGAAAAATTGCAGTGGCACTGCGAGCAGGCCATCCGCAACTACGACCCCTGCATCTCCTGTTCCTGCCATTTCCTCAAGCTCACCGTCGAGCGGTCATAAGGTCTCTTTCCCTTTGACATAAAAAGAGCGCGGCGGCAACATCCGCCGTTTTACGCGCACCGTTTTTGACGTTCGTTGTCCGGGCCAGCTCAATGAAGCACAATTTTTGTTTGCCTTTTCCCGCATCCGTGCTATAGTCTATCCGTTAGGCTAACCTTACACATGTTAGGTCTTTCATGACGACGCCCTTTCCGGTCGACGATATCTTAAGTTCACCCTCCAAGCTGGCCATCCTGCGCGTTTTCGTTTCCCGTGAAGGGTTTAAAGGCACCGGCCGGGAGATCGCGAAGCTTTCCGGTTATTCCGCGCCCTCCACCCATGAATCGCTCAAAGATCTTCACGCGCGGGATGTCTTGTCGCTGGATATTATCGGTAACCAGCATGTTTATTCCTTAAATGAGGAAAACCGTATCGTCCGGAAGGTCATCCGCCCGATGTTCCGGGCCGAGGGTGGGTTCAGGGAAGAGGTCCGTGATTTCCTTCTGGATGAAATGAGAAAGGCCCGCGTCAAGGGCGCCGTCGCCTCATTGATCTTGTATGGCAGTGTTCAAAAAGGTGCGGCCGGCAAAGGCAGTGATGTTGATGTCGCCGTCATTGTTTCCCGTGCGGCGGATGTAAAGCGGGTGGAGGACGTTTTTGTTTCCGGTACAGCCGCGCGGTTTAAGGCGTATTTTGGCGCCCAGCTCGATCCTTATATAAAATCTTCCGCGGAGTTTCGCGCGCGCCTCAAGAGAAATCAACCGCCCGTATCGACCCTGATGCGGTCGTATTCGGTTCTGTACGGCGAAGAGCCGTTGGAGATATAAACATGGCCGCGCGTGACGCTAAAATCAGAAAAGAAGACAGGTCCGCCGCGGCGGATTACTTAAAGAAGGCGGCGGACAATTACGATCTAATGCTGGCCGCTTTTCACGCGTCCAACTGGAACGCCTGCGCGACACTGGCGGTGCAGTGCGCGATTTCCTCCGCGGACGCGGTCTGCGTCCATGAAAAGGGCGTCCGGTCGGTTTCGCACGATCATCTGGACGTTTGTGACCTGGTGGCAAAGCTCCCTTTGCCCGGGGTGGATGAGAAAGCCAAACAATTGCGCAAAATTATAGCCCGCAAGAACATGATCCAGTATGAATGCCGCAGTGTCTATAGATCCGATGCCGAGGATATGGTCAAGATCACGGCCCGGGTTTATCAGTGGGTGCAAGAGAACGTCGGACAATAGCATGACCAACAACGAGGGGTAAACCTTGTGCGTTATTTTTGCCGTCCGCGGGATCCGCGGCGAGAAAAAGGGATGGCTGGATATTACTGCGGGATAAATAATAGAAGAAAACGGGACAAGAAGAAAGCGAAAGAAAGCGGGACACAATACTTGATTGAATCCAGGCGATAAAAGATGAACGACGAAATTTTATCCGGGATCCGGAATAAACTGACCGCCCCGAAGATCGCCCTTGAGCGATTATCTAAAGGGGAAAAGGTGCCCTTGGAATTCCTTGAGTTGGCCGCCAGGGAGATGGAAGCGGTTATTGATTTGGTGCGGGGATTGAAAGAAACCCCGGACAGGGGCTAATGGATAATCAAGGAGGAGCCCGATACGCCCAAGGATTTAGTCAGATCCAACGGTTACAAGAAGCTCGTCAGAAAGATCGTTGAGGAATTTGAGGGGCTTATCCAATTCGTGTCCCGGGACACGAATTGCCTTGGGAACAGTATGAGTTGTCAGGCGTCGGTCGTCAGGGCCTGGTGACAGAAGGCGGAAGAGTATGCCTGAAAAAAACCGCGATGTGCTGCTGGTCGGTATCGGCAATGAGTTCCGCACCGACGACGGGGCCGGCTGTTATGTCGCCGGCAAGATCATGTCCCGGGGCAACGGGCGCTTGGCGGTGAAGATCCTGGAGCGCGAGGGCACGGACCTGATCGAATGCTGGCGGGGGTATGAAACCGTTTACGTGGTGGACGCGGCCATGTCCGGGAGCGAGCCAGGCACGGTCCACCGCTTTGAAATCCCCGGGCAGGAGATCCCTAAAAGTGTCTTTTGCACTTCGACCCACGCGTTTGGTCTGGCGGATGTCATCCCCCTGGCCCGGACGCTTGACGCGCTTCCGCCCAAATTGATCGTCTACGGCATTGAAGCGGGGTCATTCGAGCACGGCCGCGGCCTGACGGAAAAAGTCAAGGCCGGCGCCGATAAGCTGGCAGAGGAGTTGTCCGGAGAAATAAACAGTCTTCTTAACCGCGCCGAGGGCCGCCATGCATGAGATGTCTTTGATTAACGATTTGATCCATAAAATGGAAGGCATTGCCCGCCAGCGCAACGTCTCAAAGATCACCAAAGCCAGGGTCCGGCTGGGGGCCTTGAGCCACATTTCCGCCGACCATTTCCGCGACCATTTTGTGGAAGGGACCAAAGGGACGGTGGCCGAAGGCGCCGCGCTGGAGATTGAAATCGCGGAGGATCTCGCCGACCCCCACGCGCAGGATATTTTGCTTTTGAGCGTCGATATCCCCGAAAAGGAGTGACCGTGACGTTATCCCCGGGGACCCCGGTGTCTGTCAGCCGCTTGAGGGTCACGGCGCGCGGCGCCGTGCAGGGGGTGGGGTTCCGCCCTTTTGTCTGGCGGCTGGCCCACGAACTGCGCCTGGTCGGGTGGGTCAAAAATACGGCACAGGGCGTCCTCATCGAGGTGGAGGGCGGCCGGGAAAATCTCGAAGACTTCCTGGCACGGTTGCAAACGGAGAAACCCGCCCAGAGTATCATCCAGCACCTCGAACATACCTTCCTTGAGCCGTCGGGTTTCCACACCTTTGACATCCTCGAAAGCGACGAAGCGCTGGAAAAAACGACCTTGGTCCTGCCGGATCTGGCTGTCTGCCCGCAGTGTTGCGCGGAAATTTTTGACCAAAATAACCGCAGGTTTCTGTATCCTTTTACCAACTGCACCCAGTGCGGCCCGCGGTTCTCGATCATCGAGGCGCTGCCTTACGACCGGGCCAATACCACGATGAAGTCTTTTGTGATGTGCGCGGATTGCCGCCGGGAATACGAGGACC
>Ga0209211_10000902_pt1 | contig 58893 bp, 60 predicted proteins | sample RifGroA2_FD_183992 | JGI IMG/M metagenome (GOLD analysis project Ga0209211, IMG submission 183992) | Groundwater microbial communities from Rifle, Colorado, USA - Groundwater A2 (SPAdes) (version 2) | ecosystem: Environmental > Aquatic > Deep subsurface > Groundwater | place: Rifle, Colorado... | reverse complement strand
AGTTGGCTGAAGTTAGTAATTTTTGAAGTGAGGACTGTTTGAGCGAAGCGAGTTCCGCAACGAAAAAATTACTAACTTCAGCCAACTGCCCTGAAAAATATTTTTTAAGCGCGTAAGTCCTGAATATAACATTTTTTGCGAAAGTCAAATCGAGAATGTTGAATAACTATTCAATGTTCTCGTCCCGAGAAGAGCGAGGGATCTCTTGTTAGGCGACTAGGGCAATTATAACAGTAAAAAAATAAATAGAAAACAGAGAAAAAGTTTACAAGCTGTGAATAAAGAGTGGAAAAGAGTTTTAATTGACTTGAGGCGGTTTAAATGTTATGTTGGTTAGAGATAAAAAAATTATTTTTTAAATTATTTATGCCAAAAAGAACTTATCAACCAAATAAAAAGAGAGCCAAGAGAAAACATGGTTTTAGAAAGCGAAGACTGACCAAGAATGGCCGCGCCGTTATAAAAAGAAGAAGGGCCAAGGGGAGAAAAAGATTAAGTAAATAAGCGTTTTATATAAACATGCGCAAGTAGCTGGGGCAGGAGGGTGATTTTGGACTTAAGATGAAATTTGAGTATTTTTTTAGCATTTTCTTTCTAATAACAATATGCTAGTCAAATCGCATCGCTTAGTTAAACAAAAAGATTTTGAGAAAGTCTTTAAGCAAGGCCGACCTTATTACACTAAATTTCTTGGCGCGATGATTTTAGCTAATCAGTTAGATTTTAACCGTTTTGGTATTGTAATTAGTTCTAAGGTTAGCAAAAAAGCCACAGAAAGGAATAAATTGAAAAGGCGAATTAAACAAGCGATAAGAGGGCTGGACAAAAAGTTAAAATCAGGCCTTGATTTAGCGATTATGGCTCGGCCCTGTTTTATAAATCAGGAATATAAAATCGTGGCAGGTGAATTGGAGAGAATTTTTACGAAATTGAAAATTTTTAAATAATAGCGTTATGTTTAAATTTTACCCGCGCTATTTAGCGGTAAAAATTTTAAAAGTTTACCAAAAAACGCTTTCTTTTGACCATGGTATCTTTAAATTTTTTTATCCGCATGGCTTTTGCCGTTTTTCCCCCACTTGCTCGGAGTACGCGATTCAGGCAGTAGAAAAATATGGACTTTTTAAAGGCGGAGTTAAGGCCTTTTGGCGAGTTTTACGATGTAATCCGTTTAATTCAGGCGGTTTTGATCCGGTGAAATAAGGATTTCTAGGTAAATTATTATATATGACTCAACTTTTCCATGTAATTTTTTATGAACCAATTTTAAATTTATTGGTTTTTTTGTATAATGTCATCCCGGGTCATGATATTGGCTTAGCCATTATCGCCATGACCGTGATTATTAAGCTGATTTTATTGCCTTTATCAAAGCAATCAATCAAATCGCAGAAGTCCTTACAGACTTTGCAGCCGAAAATTGATGAATTTAAAAAGAAATATGCTAATAATAAAGAGGAACAAGGGCGAGCCATGATGCAACTGTATAAGCAGGAAAAGGTTAATCCATTTTCTTCTTGTTTGCCCCTCTTAATTCAACTCCCCTTTCTTTGGGCGGTTTTTATCGTTTTTAGAGACGGTTTAAGTAATCAGGCGCTGAACGATATCTACTCTTTTATTTATAATCCCGGAACAATTAATGCGATTTCTTTAGGGTTTATTAATTTAGCAAAGCCCAATTTGGTTCTAGCGGTTTTGGCCGGCGCAGCCCAGTTTTGGCAAGCCAAGATGATGGTTACTAAGCGGCCGGAAGTTAAAACTCCTGGCGCTAAAGACGAGGATATGATGACTATCATGAATAAGCAGATGCTCTATATGATGCCGATTCTAACCGTGGTCATCGGCATGACCTTCCCGGGCGGTTTGGCTCTCTATTGGCTGGTAACCACGGTTTTAACCGCCTTGCAGCAGATGTATCTGTTTAAGCAGAAAGAGAAGATATAAATAAAATTTTGTGCAAATTTTGCAAATTTAAAAATTTCTATTCTTGCCAACTATAACATTTAAGTTTTGCTTGACTACTGTGATAGTTGCCGGCGTGGTTATGGAGACGGCGCCGTCTAGAACTAACTTGGTCTTAGGGTTGTTAATAACAATTTTTTTAATTTTAAAGATTGATTGGTCGTCTGGTTTAGCAAAGAGGTTTTTTTTGTTCTGGGTGCTAATAACTAATTCTAAAATTCCGTCGTCAGGCGCAATTTTAACTTTTGGCGGCAGCTTGATTTTCGGGTTAGCCAAATTAAGGACATGAATTAGTCCGGTTTTAGTGGTTTCAACCGTGTAATCGTCGCTCATATCAACTATTGTGCCTCGATTCTCTATGGCGGCGCTGCTTAGAAAATAGGTTTGGTTAGCCAGCCCTAAATCCAGTCGAGCCAAGAGCCGAGCCGACAAAACAGCGCAGGCCTGATCAACCGATTCAATGCCCAATCCGCGGGCGATATCGTTATTTTCCTCTCCAATCGGTATGATACCTAGGGGTACGGCGCTACCGGCTAAAGAGTTAATTATCTGATTGACAGTTTCATTATTACCTACGGCAATAATGGTTTTAGCGCCTCGTTTAAGTTCATTTTCAACCGTGTCGCCGATATTTCTCATTAAGCTTAAGCGGGAAATCTTGCCATTTAATCCTAGATCAGTAATTCTGGTTTCTATCTTCGCCAGCAGGCGGTCGTATTTTTTTTGATTCAAGAAAGAATCGTAGATAAAAATGTTCATGTTTCAGACAGTTTTTGATTGATTAGTTTTGCCGGACAAAGGTTTTGTTTTTGAGCGCAGACAAAATTGTATTATTTTTTTTAAAATTATTCAACCTATCTTTAATATAAAATAATTTTGAAAAAAAATACTCAAATTTTGTTTTAAGAGAAAAAACAAAAACTTTGTTCGGCCGTCTTTAGTCATTTATTGCTAATTAATTTAGTTTTTCTTTGTTTATTTTTTTGATGTCCTCTACTCCGGTTGGCATGACGCATTTGCCGTTGAAAGTCGCTCCGCGTTCAATCGAAATGGCGGCGGCTTCAATATCGCCAAAGACTTTGGCCGCGGCAGTGATTTCTAAGAAGCCCTTGATTTTAACATTGCCCCTGATCTCGCCGCCGATTTTAGCCTCTCTAGCTTCTATGTTGGCTGTCACTTTAGCTTTTTCTCCCACCTCTAAATTACCGGCGGTTTTTAGATTACCGTCAACCATGCCTTCCACAATGACATTCCCCTGAGCGTTAAAGTCACCTTTGACTTTAACTGAAAGGCCGATGACAGTTTCAAATTCGTTTGATGTTCCTCCTTGACTTTGCTTGTTGAACATAGAATATATCGTTAGTGTTATTATAGAATTTAACTATTTCGGGGCTATCTCCGAAGGTCGTCTGCGGTCTAAATTTCCTCAAATTATGAAAATTTATGCTCGCAAGAATATTCAGTGATAACCCCCTTAATCTTAGGCGATGCTTAGAGGTTTGTCAAAACAAAATAATTAAGTTATCATAAATTTAACATAGTTTACAGCGATTAATTTTTAGTCTTTAACCGCGACTGAAATGGCGGTAAATATTTTTTTGCCCTCGTAGTTCAGTGGATACCCGCCCGACTCGCCTGACGTCCTCATAGTTCAGTGGATAGAACAAGGGACTCCTAAGCCCTAGACCCAAGTTCGATTCTTGGTGGGGACACATAAGATTTATAATTTTAAATTTAGTAGATTAAAAATATGTTAAAACTTTAGCTAATATTAGATTAAATAATAGAATTTTGGCTAAGATTAAAGGAAAGTTTTAAGTAGTTTGGCTAATGTTAAATATAATTTTGTCATAAATTTTGTATAAAATGGGCCTATAGTAAAGTGGCATTACGCGTCCATGGCATGGATGAGGCGGGAGTCCGATTCTCCCTAGGTCCACTTATAACAAATTCCAAATATCTATGGCAACATACGACGATTTCAAAAAATTAGATATAAGAGTGGGTAAAATTATTGGAGTGGAAAATTTTCTAGAAGCAAAGAAACCATCCTATAAACTTAAAATTGATTTTGGCGGTGAAATTGGCGTTAAGACTTCAAGCGCGCAACTGGTAAAACATTACACGAAGGAGCAACTGCGAGGTAAGTTGGTATTAGGAATAGTAAATTTTCCTCCACGACAAATAGGTCCATTTTTATCCGAGGTTCTTACTTTAGGCGTACCAGACAGTAACAAAGAATGTATTCTTATTGTTCCTGATATTGATAAGGCAATAGTAGGTGGTCAATTATATTAATTTATCCAGTTATACACGAAGCGTATCTCGAATCGTTCTGTCAAGGAATTTTTTAAGTTAATCTAATAATCGTTCTATTTAGAACTAAAAGATATGATATTTAACAAAGATAACTTTAAGCAAGAAGTCGAAGATAATGCCGGCCTAGTTTTAGTTGATTTTTTCGCGCCCTGGTGCGGTCCTTGCCAGATGATGGCACCGATCATCGACGAAATAATTAATGAATATAAAGACAAGAAGGTCAAGATTGGTAAATTGAATATTGATGAAAATCAAGAGATTGCTTCTAAATATAATGTTATGAGCATTCCAACCTTCTTGGTATTTAAGAATGGTAAAGTGGCTGTTAAGAAGGCCGGGTATTGTGATAAGGAAGAGTTGATACGGTTGATTGATAAAAGCGAATGACTTAAGTCTACATTCCTGTGGACTTTACTTTTTTTTAAGTTAAGTAGATAAGTCCACATTCCTGTGGACTTTACTAATGATGGTTATTTAATATTAGCCAAAACGCTCTAAGTGTAAACATTGTGGATAAATACAGTATTTTTTTAATTTAAAATTAATAAAAAAGTATGTTTGATACTATAATTATCGGCGCTGGGCCAACCGGTCTAACTGCCGCTATCTATGCCTCAAGGCGCATGATGAAGACTTTGGTTATTTCTAAGAATATTGGTGGCCAGGTTATTTGGACCTCTGATATAGAAAATTATCCAGGTATAAAGTCAATAAAAGGGCCAAATTTAGCCAATAACATGTTGGAACAGGCCAGGAGTTTTGGCGTGGAAATACGGTCGGAAGGAGTAAATAAAATCACCAGACTGGACAATGGTAATTTTGCGGTTGGAACAAACAAGGGAAAATATGATACTAAAACCGTGATTATAGCCATGGGGTTGGCGCCAAAATCTTTGAACTTGCCTAATGAAAAAGAATTAATTGGTCAAGGCATCAGTTATTGCGCTAATTGTGATGGATTATTTTTTAAAGAGAAAACCGTGGCTGTGGTTGGCGGCGGCAATGCGGCCTTGGACGCGGCTGGGGTCATGTCTAAGATCGCCAGTCTGGTTTATCTAATTTATAGAAAATCAAAATTCAAGGGGTTTGAAATTTTAGCGGATAGAGTTAAAGACAAAAAGAATATTAAAATCATGATGGATAGTGAAATTATTGAAATATTAGGCAAAAATAAGCTGGAAAAAATAAAAGTAATAAATATAGTTAACCAAAAAACTAAAGCATTAGAAGTAAATGGCTTGTTTGTGGAAATTGGTCATGAGCCGGAAACTGATTTAGTGATAGATTTGGTTAAAAGGGATAGTAAAGGGCAGGTTATTGTGGACCTAAGCGGTAAAACCAGTCTTGCTGGCATGTTCGCGGCCGGCGATGTCACGCAAAGCGAATTCAAGCAAATTATCATCGGCTGCGGCCAGGGCGCGGTCGCGGCCTTGTCGGCTTATAAATATTTACAGAATAGGAAATAATAAATTATAGGATTTATGCAGTTAGTGGCAGTTAGCTGAAATAAAATTTTATTAGTCATTTACCCCGTCCGCTTGCGGCGGGGTAAATCATTTTTTAATTTTATAATTATGGAAAAAGAGCCAACACTAGACACGCGCCCAGACTGGATCAGAACTAACGAGGTTGCGACAAACGAAATAGAGCATGGAGGCAAAAAATTCCCCTATACAGTTTTAAAAAGGGAATTGGCGCCAACGCTGCCTGGGTTTTTGGGTTACCCAAACGGAGAACATCTTTTTATTTCAGAAGATGTTCCTGAAAAGTTTAGAGCCCCACAATTGATTCATGAAATTGTTGAATTTACAGAATTAAAAGGCGTAAAAGGGAGATGCGTAGAAGCATTAAAACGGGAATTGGCAGTAATGTCTGAAGAAATCAGACAAGAATATTTAGAATATAGGAGGAATTTTTTTGCTAAACTTATCGAATATTATAAAGAGTCTAAAGATGAAGACTTTAAAGTAGAAATACAAGCAAGCTATGAATTTTTACAAGGATTAAAATAAAGATAAAACACCCCTGCTTTTACGATTTTTTATTTATCAAATGGTCATTGATTATGTTGGATTTTGATTTAACCGAAGAGAAAAAAATATTTGAACAGGGCTATAAAATAATCGGCGCTTTGGACGAGGCCGGACGCGGGCCTTTAGCCGGGCCGGTGGTAGCCGCTTGCGTGATTATTAGGGCTAATTTTTGCCTGAATGATGAGTTGAAAGAAGTTAATGATTCAAAAAAATTAACAGCCAAGAAACGCGAATTGTTATTTGAGTTGATTAAAAAACATTTTATTGAGGTGGGCGTGGGCGTTTGTGATCATAAAACCATTGATCGGATAAATATTTTGCAAGCTGCATTTTTAGCCATGAAGAAGGCGATTAGCTCTCTGAAAAATAAACCGGATTTTTTAATAGTAGACGGATCAATTAAAATGCCCAATTGTTCAACGCCCCAGCAACCTTTTGTTAAGGGCGATCAGAGAATTTTTACGATTGCGGCGGCTTCCATTATCGCTAAAGTAACCAGAGATCGGCTGATGTTGGATTTTGATAAACTATATCCGAATTACGGTTTTAGCCAACACAAGGGCTATGGCACAAAATATCATTTGGCAAGATTAAAGCAATGTGGTCCTTGCCCGATTCATCGGTTAAGTTTTAATCGGGTTAAATAAATTGATAAGCCCCTTTAACAAAGGGGCGGCTCCGACCGAAGGGAGGAGCGGGGATTTATACCGCGGATATAAAATTATAAATCCCCCTGCCCCCTTTGTTAAAGGGGGCGAGCTTGTTTTAAAGTAGAAAATATTTTATAATGAAGTCATAAAATAATAATGCTTTTATATGTTAGGACCAATAGGCGGCAGCAGCTTGATTGACGCTAATTTGATTTTGGATAAGGCGCGGGTTGAAGAAAAAATCAGAGTGGCTGATTTGGGCTGCGGCTCGTCAGGCCATTTTGTTTTTCCGTCGGCCGGCCGGGTGGGCAAGAAAGGCGTGGTCTACGCGGTTGATATTTTAAGAACCGCTCTAGAAACAATTAATAAGCGGGCGCGTTCAGAAAATTTAGTTAATATTAAAACAGTTTGGAGTAATTTAGAAATCTTTGGCGCAACCAGAATAGAAGCCGGCAGTTTGGATGTTGGCCTGTTAATTAATACTTTGCATCAATCTCATAAACGGATGGAAATTTTAAGAGAAGCGGTTAGATTGTTGAAGAAAAATGGCAGGTTGATAGTTGTGGAATGGAAGAATGTCGCCGCGCCCTTCGGTCCGCCACCCGAAGAAAGGATAAAGAAAGAATTTGTTGATAACGGAGCTAAGAAATTTGGCTTGCGCCCCGAGGAAGAATTTGAGGCCGGTCAGTATCATTATGGCTTAATTTATGTGAAACTTTAATTTATGGGGAATTTCTTAACCTTAAATTTTTGGTTTAATTTAAGGCCAGGGGTTTTTATCGGTTTTTCATTGAAAATTGTTTTAGGTTTCATTCTCTGGTTGATTATTTTAGCCGTTGTGGCCGGCATCGGTAAAAAAAGATGGGTTAAAAGCTTATATGCCGGGCTGTGGAATAGTTTATACTATTTTTTTCTGACCAACGCTATTATTGGGTTGGTTTTAACCTTTTTTAATTATGAAATGGTGCCGTTTCTCTCGGCTCGTTTTTGGTTTTTACTCTGGGGCATTAGTTTGGCAGTTTGGTTGTTTTTTATTTATAGAACAATCATTAGAATACCGCAAAAGAAGGCGCGGTTGGAAAAAGAGAAAGAATTTAATAAATATATACCATAATGGATTGTTAGAGTTTAGGGCGATAATGTTTGTTTTGAGCGCATATGAAATTGTAGCGATTTTTTCAAAAATCGCCCAAATTTCATCTTAAACGAAAAACAAATATTATCGCCCTAAACTATTTATTCAGACAAGCATTGTGATGGGCCTATCAAGCCCATTATTTTTTATGAGTCATAATCAAAGAATAGGAAAATTTGGCGAGACTTTAGCCAAAAATTATTTAATTAGCCGTGGCTATAAGATTATTGATTTGAATGTTAAGTTGAGTTATCAGGAGATTGATATTGTGGCGAGCAAGCATGATCTTACTATTTTTGTTGAAGTAAAGACCAGAATCAGCCAAATCTATGGTTTGGCCGAGGACGCTTTTGCCTTTACCAAATCAGAGCGGTTTAGGCGGGGGATTGAGATGTTTATTAAAAATTATAAAATATCTGCGGATAATATTAGGGCCGATTTAATTACCGTGGACATTGATCGTCTGAAAAAAACCGCCAGAATAAAGCATTTCCAAGACATAATATAAGTTTTATCACTATTTTTACACAGCTTTATTCACAAATTGTTGGTCTTTAGCCACATTTTATTAACCAACTACCCACTTGACGAGATTGAAATTCAACCGCTAAACTGGAATCACTGCTTTAGATTGCAGTGATTTTTTAAAATTTTCTTATAGGGCTTGGGGGAAAAATCGGCCTAGCTAATTTTTGGAGGTATCGCTGAATGCCGTATTCGGTCTAAATTTCCAAATTTCGGTAAATTTTTATCTAGAATTTTTTCGTCAATAGTATATTGCCCCAAAAATTTTATAAAAAATTTCCTCGAAATTGTGAAAATTTATATCCGAAAGAGCATTCAGCGATACCTCCTTCCCCCCAAGCCCTACTAAAGAAAAATTAATTTAGAGGAGGCTGGTAAATTTATAACATGGCTAAAGCGTTAAAGAGCTTATTAAATATCGGTCTGGTTTTGTTTTTTATCGTAATTTTTTCAGCCGAAGCGCAAGCCGAGGTAATTGCGCCAAAAATTATTAAATTGCTGGCGCAAGAATCTTTGTCTCTAACCGGGACGGCGCCGGCCAATAGCGAAATTTTGATTTATTTGGATGGAAATTTTGTCGGTCGAGCGGAGACAACCTTTAGTCGCTTAGGTTCTGCCAGAGCCGAGTCGGCGGCTCAGCTAAATTGGCGTTTTCAGTCTGATTTAATTCAGACATTAGCCGAGGGCAGCCATGTAGTGATGGCCGTGGCTCAAGATAGAACTTCTTTAGTCTTATCCGCGCCAACCAGCGAAATAAAATTTACAGTTAATATCGTGCCAGCGCCGATTTTAATCGCGCCTAACGAAAAAACCGCTACGGCCAATTTAAAACCGCTGATCACCGGCTTAACCAGAGATAATTCTTTAGTTAAAATTTTTATTGACGGCGTCTATAACGGTGCAACCGGTGTTTTAAGAGATGATAGCGGCACGGCGAATTTCGCCTATCGGCCGACCCTAAATTTAAACCGCGGCTGGCATAAAATCCAGGCCCAGGCCTTAAGCGGCGAGCAATCTAGTTTAGAATCCAATACTTTAAATTTTAACATTGAATTGCCCATGCCGGCGCCGACGATTTTTAAACCGGTAGCCAACCGAGAAACCTCTGTTAACCGCCCTTTCATAGTCGGTCTAGCCAAGAATGATTCTAGAATAAAGATTTATATAGACAAAAAGTACGCCGGTGAATTGTTAGCGAAAAATCATTTAAGCGGCACAGCCAATTTTGCTTACAAGCCAGCCGTGGCTTTAACTAGGGGCGCGCATTCGGTTTATACCGTGGCCGTAGATAAGCGCGGTAAAGCCAGCAGCCGGTCAAATATAGTAGATTTTTCCACCAAGAATTCCGCCATCGCCCAATCAGCCGAGGAAGAGAAGAAAGAGGCAATAGCCAAGATTAAAGAACCGCCAAGGGCGTCTGAAATTAAATCCGAACCGGTAGTTATTTCCGAAAGTTCAGGCGCGGTTATAGAGAAGGCCGTCGCTCGGCCAGTCAAGCCAACTCCAGAACCGGTTATGGCGCCAGAGACATTAGAATCGATAAATTCCAATCTCACGGAAAAAGAAAGAACTATTAAGCAGGAATTAAAAGATAAAGAAACAGCGGCCCTGGAAAAGGTGAAAAATTTAATCGGCACCGGCACAGCGGAAACTAAGAGCGATCGGGGCATGATTAATGAAGGCAAAGAGAACCAGGGCAGATTAAAATTAGATTTGATTTTATTTATTTTATTTCTCCTTGGCGTAGTCGCCTGGTTGTTATGGGTAAATCGCGAGTTGGTTAAAGAACGGCGGGCGCAAACTGAAGCTGAAGATAAATTAACCGATGATAAGGATTATCAACCCGGTCGGGGCAGAGATAATAAATTGTTTTAAAGTATTTATCTAGATGAATTTGTATCCGGAACGGGCCCCTTTTTTCGCCCAGCCCCAGTTTCTTAAACTGGGGCTGGGCGTTGCCTTTTTTTGGGGGCGGGTGGGGGAAAAAACAACAATTATGATATAATTCAAACAGTTGTTTAAACATTTAAAATATAAATTATAGGATTTACGCATTTGCGTAAGAATATATAAAAAATTAGTTAATTCAGGACTTACGCGATTAAATGGCGGTTGGCTGGAATTAGCAATTTTTTCGCTACGGATGTAAACGGAGAAAAGGTCGGCCCAACGGTCAGTCCTCGTTTCAAAAATTGCTAATTCCAGCCAACCGCCTAACCCGAATAAAAAATTATTTTTTAAACGCGTAGGTCCTAAATTAATTATATGATTTTAAAAATTGATAGTTTAGTCAATCCAAAAATTAAAAATATCGTTAAGTTGCGCGACTCTAGCCGTGGGCGGAAAGAACAAGGGTTGTTTTTAATTGAAGGCCATCGGGAAATCAGCCTAGCATTAAAAGCAGGCGTGGAAATTGAGAATTTAATTTATTCTCCGGAATATATTAAGCAAGAGTTGGCGATTGACGAAGAAAAAATTATTGAAGTGGCTAAGAAAGTTTTTGATAAAGTTTCCTATCGGGAAAATCCTGATGGTTTTCTGGCCGTGGCTAAGAGCCGGGAGCATAAATTGGCGGATTTGAATTTAAGCGCCAATCCTCTTCTGGTAGTTTTAGAAGCCGTGGAAAAGCCGGGCAATTTAGGCGCGATTTTAAGGACGGCCGACGCGATCGGTCTGGACGCGGTGATAATTAATGATCTTAAAACTGATCTTTATAATCCGAATGTTATTCGCGCCAGCCAAGGCGCGGTTTTTACGGTTAAGGTGGTTTTAAGTTCAATTGAGGAGACGGCTAAATTCTGTGAAGAGAATGGTATAAAGATATTGGCTGCAACGCCCGAAGCGACTAAAGAATATACAGAAATCAATTATAAATCAGGTTGCGCTATTGTTATGGGCGCCGAAGATAAGGGCTTAAGCGCCAAGTGGCTTAAGGCGGCCGACGAGGAGATTAAAATAAGTATGCGCGGCCAGATTGATTCTTTGAATGTTTCGGTTAGCGCGGCCGTGGTACTGTTTGAAGCGGTTAGGCAGCGAGAAGCAAAAAAATAAACAAGTTGACGGTTAAAGGTTATTTTGTTAGTATGTTTTTAGTCTCGTCAAAGAGATTTTTTGTTATAAAGTTTATCCCAACGATATAAAAGTTGGGGTGGTAGCTCAATTGGTTAGAGCGCTGCCCTGTCACGGCAGAGGTCGCGGGTTCGAGTCCCGTCCATCCCGCCAATCAAAACGAGAGACCCTTTGATAGATTAAATCGAAGGGTTTTTTGTATGAGATTAGCATTTTTCCGTCCTTCAAAGTGGAGTTCGAAAGTAAAAAATTCATCAATCTTTGCTTTTCGCCCGGATTGGAATTTTTGTATAGCCGGCCTACTTTATTCACGAGTTCTAAAATTTGCGTGCCTAAAATATAATAATTGATATTTGCCCGCGTATAGCGGCTGATTTTTTCGTCCAAGTCTTTTACCTCGGCCGCGCATTCAGCGAATTTTTTTTCGTAGAATTCCGGCGTGATAATTTTGTTTAACCGGTCGTCATATAAAATTTCCATTTTTTCTTCCAGCTGTTTTTTTTGATTTCTAAATTTTGCTTGATAACATCCTCGGTGTTGCGCTTAAGGTTAAAAGACAGCCTTAGACCCTCGGTGATAAAGTCTTGCGTTTTACCCGGCACTTTAAGGCCATTGAGAGCGTCTTGGACTCGCTTCACTAAGTCCTTTTCATTAACCGGCTTCTGCTGGCACTTAGTATTAAATTTTGTACAGCGGTAGCAAGTATATTCTTTGCCGTTTTTCTTAATTTTCTTTTCAGCCGTGATACTACGGCCGCATTCCGCCGCACTTTAATAGCCGTTTAAAGGGAAATAAGGCGATATTATCGCGGAATTTATAGGCTCCGCTCTTGTTTTCATACCGGCTAAGCATAGTTTGGACTTTATTCCATAGCTCTTTGGCTATAAGCGGCTGATGTTTGCCTTTGTAGATTTTTTTGTTCCACATAAAATCGCCGTAATAGAAAGGGTTGCGCAGAATTCTATGGGCCGAGGCCTTGGTTAAGATTTTCATCTTAGAATGGTGTGGATAAATGCCGGACATTAGCCCCTCGGCTTTGACTTTGGCGACCAGGGCTAAAAGCGAATATAGGCCAGTAGCGTAATATTCAAACATTTTGATCGGCAATTGCTTGTTTATTTCATCAATGACCGCCGCGTTCTTGCCCTCGGTTTTTTCCAGCTTGTAGCCAACCGGCGGCGTGCCGGGAAAAAATCCATCATCCGCTTTCTGCCGTTGCCCTTTTTTTACTTCCTCGCTTAGGTTGTCAACATAATTTTTGGCCATTAAAACTTTTATGCCGTGCATGAATTTTTGGTGCGAGCTGGCCGCTTTGCCAATCTGCTCGTTTTCTTTAACTAAAAAAACCGTAACATCAAGCTCGTCTATAATGACATAGTCTTTGAAATTACGGTAAAGCCGATCGGTTTTTTCCACGAGGATATTTTTAACATCTTTATTGGCTTTTACATATTCAATCATCTGGCCGAAGCCGGTCCGGCCGGCGCTTTTAGCGGTTTCGTCGTCCTCAAATTCCTTTACTATTTTAAAGTCATTTGCCTTGGCGAAATCGGCCAGTAATTTTTTCTGAGCGGGGATAGAGTATCCCTCCTGTTTTTGCTCTTTGGATGAGACGCGAACGTAAATAATTGCCTCCTTCATATGTTTGATGTTTTAAATTTTTCTATACCTTGAGCTTCTGCCCAGTCCGATTCTTTCAATTCTTTTGAGTTTAAGCAAAACCTCCAGCGCCTGCTTAACGGTCGGCCTGGCTATCTTGGTATTATCAATAATATCGCCGGTGCTGGTTTCTTTTGTCTTTTCAATGTATTGCCAGACGATAAGCTGTTTTTCCGACAGAATTTTTTCTATATTCTCTTTGGACAAAAGTTCTACCGCCATTTGCGATTGCTTTAAAAAAATGTCCAGAAAGAAATCCAGCCAAGCGGCGATGCTTTCTTCTTTTGAGCCGATAGTTTTTTGGCTTCTTCTTAGGGCGATATAATAATCCGGTTTATTATCTTCCACTAATTTTTCATGCGAAACATACGGCATATATAAATAGCCGGCCTGCAGTAAGAGTAAATTTGTCAGCACGCGAGACAATCTGCCGTTGCCGTCGGTAAAGGGGTGAATTTTCAGGAACTCAACCAAAAAATTTCCAATTACCAATAGCGGATGATATTCGTTTTCTCTTAGCGCTTTTTGCGTCCATTCAGTCAGATCGCACATTTGACCCGGGGTGAGATAGGCGGGCGAGGTGTCAAAAAGAATGCCGATTGACTGGCCGGCTTCGTCTATCATGTGAACTTTATTTTCGCCCTTTTTGTATTGACCCCGATGACCTTGATCCTTGTCGGCGTATTGCAAGAGCTGTTGGTGAAAATGCTTAACCAGGCTTTCGTTAAATTTTAAATTTTTCCATGAATTAAAAACATTTTCTAATAGTTCATAATAGCCCCGGACTTCCTGCTTGTCGCGGTTGGTGAATTTTTGGATGCTAATACCGCGCATCAATTTTTTAATATCAGCGTCAGACATGCGCGCGCCCTCAATACGAGTAGAGGCGCCGGTTGAAGTAATTAAAACCGACCGCTTTAATCTTCCCAGGACTTGCGGGCTAAGGCGGGCGCCCGAGATCCATCGTCCTTTTAGTTCATCAATTTTGGCGATTTTAGAAACAATACCGGCCGGAATATTTTCAATCCGTTTGGAAAAATTGTCCGAGGCGATGTGTTTTTCGGTTTTTTTATTAGTGTTTTTAGCCATAATTTAATTGGACATATTAACTATATCCAATTATATCCAATTAGATATGTTTAGTCAACCTTGAATGTAACCTATCAATCTTTAAGCCTCCTGATCTCATTTATTTCTGAAATTATATTGTAAATTTTGATTTCTTTACCAATCGTATATCCGTCGGAAATATGAAAACATTTTTCTTCACTCCTTGACGGCTTTGGGTATCCTAGCTGTCCTAAGGTGTATAAATCTGCAATGCGAAAAAATTTTTTGTTATCACCTTCTTTTTCGATTAAATAAATATGGTCGCGACCATTCTTACTTAGATCTACTTTCTCAAATACTTTATCATAACCGTCCACCTTCTGATCATAACCATCTTCAAAGCATCTTCTGGCAAGATATTTTTTGTCATTCTTTTCTCTTATATATTTAGGGTGTAGCAGAATACCCTGCCTGCCGGGTAAAAACTACTTTGAAAATTAAATAATTTTGTTAAGTTATCCTTATCTCAAACAGAAATTTTTGTGCTAAAATTAAGTTAGAAACAACATTTTTTAACTAATTTTTAAGCGCAAAAATCTATGTTCAAGCCGCAAGATCAGTTTACTAATTCAATGTTCGGCTCATACGCCTGCGACCCCATTATTGAACGCAATCAGGATCATCTGCTAGTCAAAATGAATAAACTGATTGACTGGTCGTTTGTGGAAGAGGAGGCCGCCGACCGTTATTCCCCTAGAGGGCAAAATGCCATTCATCCGATCAGAATGTTTAAACTGCTCATAATTCAAAATCTCTACAACCTGATAATATAAATATATTTAAGCCCCTGCCGGGCTATAGATCGTGCAACAGAATCAAGTCAGGCGACAATATGAGTGTTTGCAAAAATTCTCTCCTCTAACTATTGTTTCTTGGCTCGTATAACTTCCGTTGCCTCCGGCCTATAGCCCCGCGGGGGTTTTAATTATTATCTCGACGACTCATGTCAGGCAAGGAAAATCTTGTTTTTTTGGGGATAAGTTGCTCCGTAGACGGTTTTTAAGTCAGTTATATTATAATAGTTTATTTAATATTAGCTTTTTACATGCCCTTTCTAAAAAATTGATTTAATGTTATAATAAGAATAGCTAAATCTTCCATATTTTTTATCTAATATTAAATAAAATACATAAATTGTTTAAGTAGTTTAACAAAATGTTTAATTACCTTGACAAATTGTATATATCTCCTGTATAATCTCCTAACACAAGGTTTATTAATATTTTTTTACTATGCTGGATTTTTTAAAAAATGGGCAAGGCGAAATTTTAAATTTAATGTTTTCCAACCCCGATAAAAGATACTATCTGGCGGAGGCGGCAAAAATTTTAGGCAAAGAGTCGGCCAACTATCAAAGATATATTGAAAAAATGATTAGTGATGGAATTTTATGCGAGGAGCGCATTGGCAATATGCGGTTTTTTTGGTTAAACAAAGATTATCAGCTATATAATGAGATTAAAGCGATGATCTCGAAAACAATCGGGATTGAAGCGCAGTTAAGAGAGATAATAGAAAAAATTGATACCATTGAAACGGCGTTCATTTTCGGCTCTTTCGCAACGGATAAATTCAATAGCGGTAGCGACATAGATTTATTTATTATCGGGGAGGTCAACGAAGATAATTTTATTGAGGAAATAACCAAGCTGGAGACAAAAATCAGCCGAGATATTAATTATCATATTTATAAAAAACAGGAATTAGTTGAAAAATTTGCGAATAATAGTTTTATAAATAACATTTTTAGCAATAAAATGATATTGCTAAAAGGCAACTTAGATGAATTTAGAAAATTTAACCCAGTTTGAAAAAACTGGAAAAATTGAAAAGATCGAATTTACTTTTGAAGAAATTACCAAAAGATACAATATAGCTTCATCCCGCTTTAAGAATGCGAAAAGATTTTTAATGAACAATGACGGCGATGAAAGCGTTTATATATCCGCCTATGCCGAACTGTATAACTCATTCAGAATTTTATGCGAGGTGATGTTAGTCTTATGCGGTTATAGAACAAGCGGAACTACGAAAGGTCATCATGAGGCTGCGATAAACACCATTTGGTTGACTTTAGATGATGAAAGCATGTTTAAAGTCTATACTAGTTTAAAAAAGATTGGTAAAAAGAGAACCGGCATGGAATACGGAGGCATATTTTATATTTCACCGCCAGAAATAAAAACTATGATGGATAATGTTGAGTTAGTGTTAAAAAGGGTGGGGGAGAAAATAGAGGAGGCAAAGCCTGGGCAAAAGCTAAATTTGTATTGAACAACCACTTAGCCGATACTTGGTATATAATAATTCTCTTTTAATTCCTTGAAGAAAGTTATAATCTCGTCCACTTGCTCCCGTCAATAAAAAATCAGCCCTGGTACAGAGCTGATTTTTTATTTATTAAATTTACATGAAGAGCCCTAATATCCTATAGGCCAGGCCGCCGAGCAAGATGGCTAAAAATAGTTCCAGGGCGACAACCGCGGTGGTTTTTTTCCAGCCGAATTCCCGCCAGAAAACGGCTAAGGTGGCTACGCAAGGAAAATAAAGCAGACTGACTAAAGCTAAAACGATCATTTGCACAGGAGTCAGAATTTGAGCAAAATTAGTTGTGCCCAATAAGCCGGCCAGCATGACTAAAATTAATTCTTTTCTTAAGACGCCGAAGATCAGTAAGATTCCACAAATGGCCGGCAAGCCCAGCCAGCCAACCACTATCGGACTTAGCCAGCTAGTAATCAGAGGCAACCAGCCGGCCAGAGAGACCGCTTTAATTATAACGCCTAAAATGATTACTAAAGGAGCGGCGATGAAAATAAAATCTTTTAGACCAAACCAAGTTTGGAGAAGAATAGTTTTAATTTTTGGTATTTTATAATCCGGCATCTCCATAATCAGCTCCACCGCCTCTCCGGGCAGGGTTTTAGAGGTTAGTTTGCCTAAGAATAAGACCAGGAAGAGAATAAAGAGATATAGCGCCAAAACCCAGCCCAGACCGACGAACTTGCCGACTAAACCGAAGACCACGATGGTTTTAGCTGAACAAGGTATCAGGGTGGTAAGAAAACCGGTAATAAATTTTTCTCTTTCTGTTTCCATCATGCGGCAAGACAGGCAGGCCGGGACATTGCAGGTTAATCCGGTAATTAGCGGGATGCAGGCCTTGCCGTGGATGCCCATTTTATGCATTAAGTTATCCATTAAGAAGGATACCCTAGCCAGATAGCCGGAGCTTTCCAATAAAAATAAAAATATGTAGAAAGGAATAATAAATGGTAGAGCCAGGTCTAATAGTGCTAGAGCCGATTCAATCGCCGACCAGCTTAGGGCGCTCCAGGCCGAATGACCGAAGAAGTTTTCCCAAGCCGCCGGCCAGCCGGAATAAATTCGCGCCAGGAAGGCGGATATGAAATTACCGAATTTAAAAATTGCAAAGAAGACTATCCCTAAAACGGCGGCCATGGTTGGGTAGCCCCAAATTTTGTGGCAGGTGATTTTATCTATTTTTTCGTTAAAACTGATTTTTTTTGATTCGCTGGTTTTTAAAACCTTAGCGATGATTTGCGCGACTAAGAGGCATCTCTCGCCGGCGATAATTATTGAAGAATCATGGCCATGGATTTCTTCTAGCTCTTGGCATAAATTTTCAGCTTCTTTTAATAGGACGGGATTTCCTCGCTTGATTATCTTTTCAACCTCTTTGTCTCTTTCCAAAAGTTTAATAGCTAACCACCTTGGCGCGTAAGGCGATTTAATGTTCTTTAAGTCGGCGGTTAATCTTTCTAGCCTGGTCTCCACTTCAGCGCCATAGTTTAACGGTTTAAGAGTTTTTTTCTCTTTTAATAATTCTATGCCCCGGTCTAAAGTTTTAGTCAGGCCCTTGCCCTGGGTAGCGATGGTCGGTACGACCGGCGTACCCAGAATTTTTTCCAACTTAGATAAGTTAATCTCCAGACCCCTCTTCTCCGACAGATCAAACATGTTTAAGCCGATAATCGTCGGCCTGGCCATTTCTAGAAGTTGCAAAGTAAAAAGCAGACTTTTTTCCAGGCGCGTGGCGTCTACGACATTAATAATAAAGTCCGGTTTTTGTTCGGCGATATATTTTCGCGAGATTATTTCTTCGGCTGAATAGTTAGTTAGTGAGCTGATCCCAGGCAAATTTAAAACATCCATGGTATAGCCCTGGTAATATAAGGTGCCCTCGGCTCTTTCTAAAGTCTGGCCCGACCATTTACCGATATGCTGATGTAAGCCGGTTAAATAATTGAAGATAACACTTTTACCGACATCGGTTTGGCCGGCTAAAACGATATTTAATTTGGTGTTGCGCATACTAAGTATCTTTTTACGGTTATTTTATTAGCTAATCCGCGGCCCAGAGCCAACCTTGAGCCCCTAATTCTAATTTCTAAGGGGCCGGAAATAGCTTTGCGCAGTACTTTAATTTTGGTTCCGGAAGTTAAACCCAGATCGGCTAATCTTTTCGTTGTCTGCGCTCCGGCGTTTATGGTAACAATTTCTACTTCTTCGCCTTCTTTAATCTTAGATAAAAATAGCGGTTTGTTCATAATTATTAATTAGATTAGCAGATTTATTTTTTAGATTTTATAATCATCAGGATAATTTACGGTATTTTTATTATATCATAAAAAAGAGCCACCGGCCTTGGGGGCGGGTGGCTGCGGCGAATCGCTGTCGAGCGGATTCTAGCGCTCGACGAAGCTCTGTTTACTGGTTGTTCCCCTCAATTTCAGCCTCGAATACAAACTCGAATACAGATCGGCAGTAATTGGCGATCTTGGCGTCGTAGGCGGCAGTGCGTGCGAATACTTTTGCCGCTAGTTTGCGACGCAGGCCCAAGGTTGTTTCGCCGGTCGCTTGAATTTGTTCGGCGACCCTGGCGTAATCGGCCGGATCCACCACAACCGTAACGCTGTCATGGTTCTTGGCCGCGCTACGGAGCATGCTCGGACCGCCGATGTCGATGTTCTCGATGGCATCGTGCAGGGTGGCGCCTGGCTTGGCAACGGTTTGCCCAAACGGGTAGAGGTTGACGACCACCAGGTCAATCGGCGCGATGCCGTGTTGTGCCACGGTGGCTTCGTGCGTGGCGTTACCGCGGATGTACAGCAGACCGCCGTGCACTTTGGGATGCAGAGTTTTGACGCGGCCGTCCAGTATTTCCGGAAAACCGGTGTGTTCACTGATGTCTTTGACCGTTAGGCCGGCATCGCGCAGAGCTTTGGCCGTACCGCCCGTAGAAAGAAGCTCCACGCCGGCTTGTGCCAAAACTTGAGCGAAGGGAACTAGACCGGTTTTGTCTGATACTGACAAGAGCGCTCGTGCTATTTTCATGATGTTCTTTTGTGGTTGAAGGTTGATTGGAGTTTAGGGTTTAATTTTGAATGATCAAATTTTACCCTCCGTGCGGTAAGATTAGGAAAAATTAGCCATAAAGTCAAGCTTGATTATTTGTAAAATTATTGAATCTCTGTTAAGTTCTAAATATAACTATAAGTTAATATTCTATTATGTCTTTATCAATCGGCATCGTTGGTCTACCCAATGTGGGTAAATCAACTCTGTTTAATGCCTTAACTAAAAAGAATGTCGAAGCGTCTAACTATCCTTTCTGCACCATTGATCCGAATGTGGGCGTGGTTAAAGTTCCGGATGAAAGATTGGAGAAACTGGCCGCGATTTCTAAGCCGAAAAAAATTATCCCGACCTTCATTGAATTCGTGGATATTGCCGGCCTGGTTAAGGGCGCGTCCGAAGGCGAGGGGCTAGGTAATAAATTTTTGTCCCATATACGCGAGTGCGACGCTATTTTAGAAGTAGCGCGCGAATTTAAAGATGATAATATTATTCACGTTAATGGCAAGATTGATCCGGAGAGCGATCGCGAGACCATCAATTTGGAATTAATTTTGGCTGATTTGACTACCGTGGAAAAAAGATTGGAAAAAGTAGGGAGAGAAGCTAAGAGCGGCAATAAAGAAATGATGGCTTTAAAAATATTGTTGGAAAAATTAAAGGCGCAACTCGAGGCCGGCCAGGCGGCGCGCGAGTTGGTTTTAACTGAAGACGAAATGAAAGAAGTAAAGGTTTTAGGGTTATTAACGATTAAACCAATAATTTATGTTTTGAATACGGCCGCGGGTTCTGTGCTGCCGGTTAAGTCAGAGTGGGACGGCAAGGTTATAAGAATTGACGCTAAGATTGAAGCGGAAATCGCTAATTTGCCCGAAGCCGAGCAGGCCGAATATATAAAGGAACTGGGTTTAAACGAGAGTGGGCTGGATAAACTAATTAAAGCGTCTTACGAAATTTTGGGCTTAATTACTTTTTTAACTACCGGAGCGGATGAAACCCGGGCCTGGACGGTTAAGCGCGGCGTTAAAGCGCCCGAGGCGGCTGGCGTGATTCACACGGATTTTACTAAGGGCTTTATTCGCGCTGAAGTTATCGGTTACGAAAAGTTTATTGAGGCCGAGGGCGAGCTAAAGGCGCGTGAATTGGGTTGGATCAGAACTGAAGGCAAAGAATATGTTATACAGGACGGGGATGTTTGTAATTTTTTGATTAATCGATAGATCTCATACAGTAGTTTAGCCAAGACCGGGCCTGGTTTTAGTTTTTCCGCCCGCCTTCGCGAGTGCTAAAGGCCGACGAAATCTGGGTATTTTTCTTTGAGAGAAAAATACGAACAATTTCGTATGCGCCCGCTTGCCGGCAAGCTCAAAACTAAAACCATACCCGGTCTTTATATGTATATTCTATTTTTCCAATACCATAATTTCCCGCCAAACTTTCTGCTGTTCGCGGCCATAAATAATGGTTTGACGGCTGGTTAATTTGATAAAGATATTTGTTTGTAGATTTTTCGGTATGGGATTAATAATTTTCAGGCCGGCCAAATCAGGATTAAGATAAATATTTTGCCGTTTGCTATAGAACGACGGCCAAATCATAATGATTTTACCGTTTGGTTTTAAGATTTTTTTAAATTCGACTAAACTCTTAGAATATAATCGCTCTAGTTCTCTGATAATTTTTTCCAAATTAAACAAACCTCGTTGCGGGCCAAGATATGGTTCGGTGATAATGGCGTCAACTGAATTTGGCGCCAGATGTTTTGAGATTTGCGTAGCGTCGGAGTTTAATAATTTTAAGTTTACAGGCCTGGATTTAAAATTCTGTTCTATCCAGGCGATATTGGTTTTTGTATCTGAAATTGCTTTGGTGGAAATATCAGCGCCGATGATGTGGCCATAGCCCATCAGCAGAGCTTCGGTTATAATCGTGCCGGAGCCGCAAAAGGGGTCTAGAATGACGCTAGCTTTAGTCGCGCCGGATAGATTTATCATGATTTGCGCCAGTTTAGGCGGCAGCATGCCGGAATGGTCATCCCGAGCCGGGCGGCCGTAATCGCGAAACGACAATTCTTTAAATGGCTGGACAGCCAAAGTTTTACCGAGCAGCAGTTTTTTATTAAATTGGATAATTGTGATTTCCACTCCCCTGTCTGTAGTTAATTTATTTTGTTCCACCACTACGCTGGACAAGGTTGGCTCCCGGCTTATAACCCAGCGGCTATTTATACCAGACTCTTTAAGCAATTTTTTAAATTCCATGGCCAAGGGTTTAAGGTTGGTTTTATTTTTTCCATAGCTGGAAAGGCCGAACATAAATTTTGCTTCGCTTGATTCCGGCTTGGCAAAACCGGCTATCGCATTTAATACTTCGTTAGTGTTACCAGGATTAATTTCATCATGAATTAAACCGAATTTTATTGTCCCCCCAATTTTTTTAATAATGTTAGCCATTATTTCCTGGTCGGTTTCTAAGATAACAATGTTAGTCTGGATTAAAGATAGTTTGCTGGTGTTATCAAAAATAGCCGCTAATTCGGCTGATGATAAAGTAGGGTTAGAGCCCAAAATAAAAAAGTATTTCATATTTTAATTAAACTTTAGCATAAGAGTTTGGCTCTTGCAATTTTTAAAAGCTTATGATAAAGTAAAAACACAATTTAATATTTAACCTTTTCCAGGCTCCTGCTTAAAGGGGCAGTCCAAGCCCCAGTTTTTTAAACTGGAACTGGGCTAAAGGTATTCTCAATCCCGGTATTGCCCCGAATTTTTTCGGGGAATTAGAGAATATCCGGGATTTTATTATAAAAACACCAAATTATGTCAAAAGTAAAATCAGGGGAGATGCCCCATTATGAACTGCTTTATTTAATTTCTAATAAATTCAGTACGGAAGAAATTAAGCCGATTATGGAAAAAGTAAATAATTTGATTGCCAACAATCAGGGCAAGATAACCCAGAGCGTTGAGTTGGGTAAAAAAAGATTGGCTTATCCGATCAAGGGTTTTCGTTTCGGCTATTATAATTTAGTTGAGTTTGATATGCCTGGGGTGAATCTTATTAATGTTGATCATGCCCTGCGCATGACCGGTGAGATTTTAAGGCAGCAAGTTGTTTTAAAAGAGTTAAAAACCGAGGCACAAATTGATCAGGACAGGAAGATCGCGGCCAAGATCGCGGCCAGAAGCATCAAAGAAGAGAAATCGGCTAGAGAAAAAGTTCTGACGCGCCGCGCCGCGCCGGCCGAGACCGCTCCAGCCAGCGTCAAAGCGACTGATAAAGATAAAGTTGACCTGAAAGACTTGGACGAAAAGCTTGATAAAATTTTGGAAACGGATAATTTGTTATAATCATTTTTATTACTTAAATCTTTTAATAATAAATTTGTTGCCATTCCGCGGTTAGCCGAATGGCGACGAAGACAACTTTTATGAATTTAAACAAAGCCATGATTATTGGTTTTCTGACTCGCGACCCGGAAATTAGAACGACGCCTAATGGCAAGACGGTTGCTTCATTTTCCGTGGCCACTAATTTAGTTTGGACCGATCAATCCGGTCAAAAGCATGAAAAAGCCGAGTTTCATAATATTGTCGCTTGGGCGCGATTAGCGGAAATTTGTGGTCAGTATTTAAAAAAGGGTGCGAAAGTTTATCTTGAAGGCAGATTGCAGACCAGAGACTGGGTCGGCCAAGACAGCGTTAAACGTTACCGCACGGAGATTGTCGCCGAAAATATGATTATGCTTGATCGCGCCGGCGCCAGAAGCCAAGTTGATCGAAACGACCAACCGCCTATGCCCAGTGAACCGGTAATTAATGTTGAAGAAGCGGCCGGGACCGCGGAAGATAACCAGGGCGAAGAAGAAATCAAGGTGGAAAATATACCTTTCTAAATAACCTGAATCTGCCAGCCGGCGGAGTGAACTTAGCAATTTATGGAAGAGACAATAAAAAAAGAAAAAAAATGTTATTTTTGCGTTAATAATCTAAAAGAAGTTGATTATAAAGACGCGAATTTTTTGCGTAGTTTTATTAATTCTTACGGTAAAATTTTACCGAAGAAAAGAACCGGCTCTTGCTCTAAACACCAACGAAAATTGGCTGTCGCTATTAAGCGCGCTCGCGTTATGGCCATCATACCTTTTGTTAATAAGTAACAGTACTTACGCAGTTTATTAGCAGTTGGCTTATATTAGTTATTTTTTCGTTGCGGAACTCGCTTCGCTCAAACAGTCCTCACTTCAAAAATTACTAATATAAGCCAACTGCCTTAATAGATATTTTTTAAGCGCATAAGTTCTGTAAGTAATTAAAAGCTAGTAGGTAAAATTAAATATAAAAGAGGGTAGCCGTCGCGGCTGTCCCGGCTGAAGTTGAATCTTATGTTAAACATGAATGAAATTAAACCAGGCGTTTTAATAAAAATTTCTGGCCAGCCCTATGTTGTCCTAAAAACAGACCATTTGAAGATGGCGCAGCGCCGGCCGGTTTTAAAGACCAAATTGAAGAACTTGATTACCGGCAGTATTCTGGAAATGGCTTATGTTGATAACGACAAGGTTGAAGAGGCCGAGACCGAAACCAGAAAAGCCAACTATCTATATAAAACCGAAGGTGAAGCTTGCTTTATGAATAATGAAACCTACGAGCAGTTTAGCGTATCTTTGGAACTGATCGGTGATAAAATAAGGTATTTAAAAGAAAATACGGACGCGGATATTTTATATTTTCAGGATCAGCCGGTTTCATTAAAATTGCCGATTAAAGTCGGTTTGAAAGTTATTAGCGCTCCGCCCGGGGTCAGAGGCAACTCGGCCGGCAGCGTAACTAAAACAGTGGAACTGGAAAGCGGCGCGCAAATAAATGTGCCCATGTTTATCAGCGAAGGCGAAATGGTGGTAGTTAATACGGATAGCGGAGAATATGTCGGACGGGAGCAGGCGTGAATTTGAGTGAATATAAAAAATTTAGCGAATAAAAAACCCCCGCAAAATTGGGTGTTTTTTTATTTTTGTAAAGTTGAAATATTGGCAGAGAGATGATAAGGTGGAGATATGAATAAACAAGAAGGTAAACAACAAATTGAGCGTTTGGTAGTTAAATTCGTCGGCCTTACGGCAGCTGAATTTAGGCAAAAAAATGAGTCAATGACTTGCAAAGATTTTATTTTACCTTTATTTCAGGCCTTGGGCTGGGATGTTTATAATAATTATTCCAATAATGAAGTTACTTCGGAAACGCAGGTCTCCGGCGGACGCGCTGATTATGCTTTTCATGTTAACGATGTTATTAAATTTTTTGTTGAGGCTAAGAAGCCAAGTGTGGATTTAAGAGAAGCTAAGCATGGCGAGCAAGCCATTTCTTATGCTTGGCACAAAAGCGTACCCTGGGCGGTTTTAACCGACTTTGAGGGCATAAAGGTATATAGCGCCGAGTGGGACGAGCCGGACGCGGAGAGGAGTTTAATTTTTGAGATAAATTATAAAAATTATTTGGAAGATGAGAAATTGTGGTGGTTGTCCAAGCAATCAATGGCCAAAGGCGAGTTGGATAAATACGCGGAAGCCAATTTTAAAAAACCAAAAAGAGAGGCGGTTGATAAATTATTAGCCGATGATTTGGTAAAATGGCGGACATTTTTGTTTAATGATTTAAAAGGTTGGAACAGCGATAAAAATTTAACTGATAAGCAAACTGCCGAGAGCGTGCAACGGCTTTTAGACAGGTTGATATTTATTAGGACGACCGAAGACCGAAATATAGAAGGAGAAAAATTAAGAGAAATAGTTAGAAATTGGGAAGACGGCAAGGGCAAAATAAATTTGGCCGAAGAAATGAAAAAATTGTTTAAGGATTATGACGCTGGCTATAATAGCAAATTATTTGAGCCGGCCATTTGCGACGCGCTGGTATATTAAGATGAACTGCTGGCCAGAATTATTAAGGAATTATATAAAAACGCTAAAGGCGTTCGCTATGATTTTTCTTCCATCAACGCAGATATTTTAGGCAGTATTTATGAGCAATATTTAGGGCAGATTCAGCAGGAAGAAAAAGATAAAAAATCTGGCAAGAGAAAATCGCAAGGCATTTATTATACTCCGAGATATATTGTGGATTATATCGTAAAAAATACTTTAGGCGAATTATTAAAAGGAAAATCTGGTTTTGAAGCCTCAAAAATTAAAATTTTAGATCCGGCTTGCGGTTCAGGTTCGTTTTTAATCAAGGCCTTTGAAGTTTTGGATAACCATATTAAACGGGAAAATAATGAGTTGGACGCGGATGATATGAAAAATTATGCCAGAAAAGTAAGCATTTTAACTTCAAATATTTACGGCGCGGATTTAGATCAAGAAGCCGTGGAAATCGCGCAATTGAATTTATTATTAAAAGTTTTGGTTAAACGCGAACTTCTGCCTAACTTAGGCCACAATATAGAATGCGGCAATTCCTTAATTTCAGGAAGCGAGGAGGAATTAAAGAAATATTTCGGTGAAAAATGGAAAGATAAAAAGCCGTTTAATTGGCAGGAAAAATTTGCTTCGGTTTTTAAGCAGGGCGGGTTTGATGTAATAATCGGCAATCCGCCATATATTGATTCAGAGGAAATTGTAAAAATTGATAAAAATTTTAGAATTTATTGTTCAGACGAATATGAAAGTGCGAAAGGAAATTGGGATATATTTTGTGTTTTTATTCAACGAGGGTTGGACCTACTTAAATCAGGAGGATATTTTGGCATGATTATGCCAAATAAACTTTTATCAGCTGACTATGCAGCATCAATTAGGGAAATTATTAAAAGATATTCGATAATATCAATTAACGATTATTCCAATATTAAGGTTTTTGGGGCCAGCGTTTATCCAATCGTAATTATTATAAAAAAAGACAAACCGAACAATCAACATCAATTTAGTGTAAATATTTATAAGGAAGTTGACGGACAAGTAGTTTTAGAAAATAAAAGTTCTGTAAAACAAGAGTTTTTAAATAATTTTAAAAATAGCTGGTCTACTATATTTAATTATAATGAAAATGTTAATTTTATAGAGCGAATAATGAGCAGCTCAAAGAAATTGGAGGAACTATGTAATATCCATGGTGCCGCTACTGTCAGCGAGGCCTACGAGATAAAAAATATTATCTTTGATTTAAAAGATAATAAAATAGATGACTATTTTAAATTTATTAATACAGGAACCATTGATAGATATGTTTCTTTGTGGGATAAAGGAAAAACTCAATATATAAAACAAAGTTATTTAAAGCCAATCGTCCTAAAAAAAGATTTGGAAAAAACATTCCCGAGGAGATATAAGGAATCATATAAACAGAAAATTGTAATAGCAGGGATGGTTAAAAAATTTGAGTGCTATTTAGACGAAAAAGGAGTTTATTTGGCCGGGAAATCTACTACTATAGTTGAGAGTGAAAGAGTTGATATAAAATTTATTTTAGGGATATTAAATAGTAAATTAATAACTTTTATTTATAAAAATATTTTTAAATCGTTATCTCTTGCAGGAGGTTATCTTCGTATCGGATCACCGCAGTTAAAGCAACTGCCGATAATAGTACCTTCTAAGAATGAAATTGCGAAGGTAGTTAAAAAAGTTAATGAAGTAATAGATTTGAATCAAAAACTGCAAAAATTAGATCCGATTATGGACGATAAAGAATATAATGAAGTTAAAGAAGAAATAGAAAAAACCGATAAAGAAATAGATCAAAAAGTTTATGAGCTGTATGGATTGACGGAGGAGGAAATAGCAATTATTGAAAAAGTATGATTAAAATAAAAAATATTATTAATAAAATTCGCAGTAAACACATCGTTATATTTTGTTTATTGTTAATTGGAGGGTTTATCGTAATATATTTGTATTTTCTCGGGTGGCGCTTTACAGAGTTTAATTTTATGAATTTTAAACTTGAGCCGTCGAATAAAAATCATTCCATTTTAGTTCCTGATAAAACTGAACCCAAATTGTGTTTTAATGATGTTCGTTTTTTATACTATGATTCTCAGGATAAAGCGATAGAACCTTTAGAAAATAACGGCGATGTTAATTTAGAAGAGATTGACAAAATGAGAGCTATCGCTGAAATTGAAAATTGTGGTAATTTTAAATTGTTAATTTCATTAAAAAGGTTATTAGTTTATTCTTCTTATGGGCATATTATATTAAATGTTACACCTGATATACCGAGCGATAATTTTCCTTTATCTGTGGGAGAAAAAGTGAACATCCCATTGGGCGGACCGGTTATTTCAGATTTATTAAAATGGCTCAAGAAGGATAATAAATTCTATTTTATTTTTAAGCCACAAATAGAATTTTATCTAGAAGGAGAAAAGAAAAATTTGTTAAATTTAAATATTTTTATGAGATGTAGTAATCAATACATTAGTTCAAAATTGCCATTATTTAAACCATTCTGTGTCCCAGAGCAAGAGACTAGTAATTAGCGATAATTTTAAAGCCCGTCTTTTATTGACGGGCTTTATGGTTTAATAAGGAGATATACCATGTACAATCTTTAAAACCTACTTAGGTGAGTTGTACAATTTGTACCAAACTTTATTTAACCATTATTTGGCTTTTAATTACTAATTTGTATCGCCAAATCCCTTTTTCGGCATTCTTTCTACAATACAACTTTTTTTATGAGCTCGTGCGTATTCAACGCTGACCAAAGTTCCTTTATTAGCTTTACGGCCAACAAGAAAAGTTTTTGATTTTGCCATAAAATCAAAGATTAAATGATCCACGCCCCGGATTCGGATTTAGTTAATTAGCTCGCTTCCGAGGAGCGAGAAAAGTACCCTGTTATCAATATAACAAAAGTAAAAATCTTGTCAACTATTACGCTGTGTCAAAACTGTTGACAAGAAGTGTAAAAAGATATATAATTCCTATATAACCTATCTTTATCAAACTATGCTATGCACATAATCCAACAAAAACTGCTAAATTTAGCCAAAGAACATAACTTGGCCGATTTTACTTTAAGGAAAATCGGGGAGTTGATAAATGAGCCGGGCAGTCCTCAAAAAACAAAACACCACCTTGATAAACTTATGGAAAAAGGGCTTTTGCTCGTAAGCGGTGACGGCAAGATATTGAGGCCCGCTGTCGGTGGCATTGATAAAAAGTCAAAGATTGTTTCCCTACCGATTGTCGGTTCGGCCAATTGCGGGGAGGCTTTGACTTTTGCTGATCAGAAAATTGAAGGCTATTTAAAAGTGTCTTTAAAAATTTTGGGTGATAAATTTAAAAACAGATTAGATAATTTATTTGTTTTAAGGGCCGTAGGCGATTCAATGAATCGGGCGAATGTTAATGGCAAAACCATTGAGGAAGGAGATTATGTGATAGCGGAGAAGGAAGAAGGTATCCCTTCAAACGGAGAATATGTGGTTTCGATAATTGACGGTTTGGCAAATATAAAAAAAATAATGATTGACAAAAAAAGCCAGCAAATAATTTTAATGTCCGAATCTATGCTTGATCTGCCGCCGATCTATATTCATGCTGATGACTATTCCAATTATCTGGTCTGCGGCAAAGTAGTTGATGTTATGAAAAAACCTGACGAGGTTCCATTTATGAGAAATGAATCAGGCAAAGATATTTTAAAAGAAATTGGTCCTATTTCTAAAGTGGATTATGATTATTATGAAAAATTATGATTCAAAAAGGAGATTTGCGGTTTGGCGATATCGTTTGGACTAAGTTTGACCCGAGCGTCGGTCACGAATATCAGGATAAAAGGCCGGCGATAGTTATACAATTAAACGAGCAGCTAAACAAATCAAATTTAGTCACGGTTATTCCTCTTACCTCTCAATCCGGCAATCTTGCCGGAGATGATATTTTAATTCCGGCGAATCAAGAAAATAAATTAAGAATTGACTCGGTGGCAAAAGTATATTGCATAACCTCGTTTGATTACCGCAGTTTTTCAAAGATTATCGGGAAAATAAATGTTAAATCTGTTTCCGCAATAAAATATTATTTAAAGAAGCATTTTGGAATATAGGATCATGGATAAAATAGAATAGCCTGAAAAAATAAAAAAAGTCTTCCATGAGGGAGACCCTGAAACGCAGTGAAAACTTTTTTTAGCCTGATATTTGTCTGCGGTTTTATGTATTTAACCGCGGGAGAGCCGAAGCCCTCACAAATATCATTGGTAGCATAATAGCATAAGTTTTATAAAGAATCAATTAAAGTTATAATAAATTACTAATATTATAATAAATAGTGAATTTGAAATGATAAAAGCCCCGCCATAATGTGGCGGGGCTTTTGATGTAAAATCAACGATTTCTGACCTTTATTTTTCTTCCACTTCTTTAGCTCCGGCTTCGCTTAAGACGCGTTTTCTGATTTCTTTCATCAGTTTTTTATCGGCGCGCAAGAAGCTCTTGGCGTTTTCCCGGCCCACGCCCAATTTTATGTCGCCGTAGTTATAGGAATTGCCGGATTTATTAATGATATTATAAATTACGCCCGTGTCCAGCAGGTCGCCGGAAATGGAAATACCTTCATTATACATAATATCAAATTCACAAGCGCGGAAAGGCGCGGCCACTTTATTTTTAACAATTTTACATTTTACCCGATTGCCGATAATCCTATCGCCTTGCTTAATCTGCGCCGCTCTTCGGACTTCAATTCTGACTGAAGAATAAAATTTTAAGGCCAGGCCGCCGGTAGTAGTTTCCGGATTGCCGAAGAAAACGCCGATTTTCATGCGGATTTGGTTGATGAAAATAACCACGGTTTTGGTTTTGGCGATGATGCCGGCCAATTTGCGCAAGGCCTGGCTCATCAGCCGGGCCTGCAGTCCCATATGCGAGTCGCCCATATCGCCTTCAATTTCTTTTTGCGGTACCAAGGCGGCTACTGAGTCAATTACTACCACATCAACCGCGTTAGAACGGACTAAGGTTTCAAGTATTTCCAAGGCCTGCTCACCAGTGTCCGGCTGGCTGATTAGGAGCTCTTTGATGTTGATGCCGATTTTAGAAGCATATTCCGGATCTAGCGCGTGCTCGGCGTCAATAAAAGCCGCGATGCCGCCGAGTTTTTGCACTTCAGCGATAATATGCTGGGCTAGAGTGGTTTTGCCCGAGGCCTCGGGTCCGAAGATTTCAATAATCCGGCCGCGCGGCACGCCGTTAATGCCCAAAGCAATGTCTAGCGATAAACAGCCGGTGGGCACGGCATCAACATCCGATTTTATGGTGTCGCCGAATTTCATAATCGCGCCGTCGCCGAATTTACTCTTAATTTGCTCAACCGCGGAATTGACGGCTTGAGTTTTTTCAGTGGGCTCGCCATTGTCTTTTTCGGTTTTAGTCTTATTGTCCATATTTTTAGATTATATTTTAGTAAAAAATCAATAAATTAAAAAGAGGCATAGTTAACCCCCTTATTATATTTATGATAAACCATTTTTTATTTGTTGGCAACAGCATGCCCTCCTTCAAAAGGAGGGGTAGGGGAGGTTAATTTTTTAACCCCTTTAATCCCCCTTTTGAAGGGGGATAGAATCTTTTACCAGAACTTCTCGGTAAATCGTATTGTCTCGGCCATATCTCTTACTGGCAGTTATGATAATTTTGTTAAGGCCATTTTTTAAATTGATGGACTGGGAAAAATAGCCGTTTTTGTCGCTTAAAACATTTTCGCCGTTGATTGTCAGATTAGCCTCGGCCTCGGTTTTGCCGGAAACTACCAGAGATGTTTCTTCGGTAATTAAATTCAGGCCGGGACGATCAATAATTAACAGTGGCGGGGAGATTATTTTATTGACGCGATAGACCAGATAAACAAAACAAGCGGCAATAATTAAAAAGATGATGATATTTTTGATAATTTTAGGCAGTATCCAGAATAAACGCTCCTTAATTACTTGTTTGGAAAATATTTCTTTTGGCTTTTTTGGTTCTAAAATATTTATTTCATTCGCGTAGTCTTTAGCTATTTGATTATAGTTTAAGCCCAAAAAAAGCGCGTATTCGCGCAAAAAGTTTTTTTCGTAGACGCCGCTAGGCAGTTGGCCGTATTTACCTTCTTCCAGGGCAATTAGATATTTTTCATTGATATTTAGTTTGGCCGCGACCTCTCTAAGTTTTAGATTTTTTGCCTGCCTCCGCAGGCGAAGCTGTTTGGCCACCGGCTCGCTGTCCGGCTGGATTTTATTGGCTTTGAATAAGTTCATGATAGGTTGTCATTGCGAGCTTCTGCAAGAAGCGAAGCAATCTCTGGCGAGAAAGAGAAACAAGAAAATAAAGAAAAAGTATTGATTAACAAGCTGAATTCTGCTTGGGGAGATTTGTTTTAAAATTGATAGGTGCTTCTAACCAGAGATTGCCGCGCCGCCCTGATTACAAGGGCGGCTCGCAATGACAGGTAATATTTAAAAGGCGAATTTGTTGAATTATTTACTTTAGTTTTTAGGCCAGCCAGAAGTCCAGCCAGAGGTTGACCACTCACCTTTGTCAGTCTTGGGGATGTTCAAAGCCGTGAAAACCAGCTGGATAATCATAAAACTGGTAAAAACTATAGCCAGGCCGACGACAGCGCCGATGATGGTTTGTTTGCCTCTTTCAACGAGTTCAGCTTTACCGCCCGATAAGAGCCACATCAAGCCGCCGACTATAAAGGCCAGTAGAGCTAGTGAGCCGACCAGGCCTAAAATGATATTTGAAATAACGATAGCTATACGAGTAAAATCATTTAGTTCATAATTTCCCGTTTGTTTTTTACAAGCTAATTGGCAAGCATCACTGGCATTGGCGAGTGACGAGCAATTGCAATTTTCTACATTTTCTGGATTTGGTAAAATTGATTCTGCGGCAAAGCAAGGATTGGCTAAAAATAAAATGACTATCAGTAAAAGTAAAATTGAAAATTTTGTTAGTTTAAACATATAAGCTATTTTTATCCTCCCCCTGATAAGGGGGATATAGAGGGGGTTATGTGGTGTTTACCGCTAAACCCACCCTAGCCCTCCCTTGTCAGGGAGGGTATATTCTATTGGCCCGCGTTCATCGTCTGCTGGACTTTACTGGCCGCTAAATTAATCAGAGTTTCTATTTTATCCTGGCCTAAGACCGCGGCGTCAATCATTTCGGCAAACATTTTTTCCGCGGCCGCTGAATCCGCGCCATGATACCAGCTTTTGGCGGTCAAAACCTGCTCAGCGAAAACGCCCATATCATCATCGTCAATTTGCTCGTTAATCAGCGCGCGCAGAGCCGTCGGCCTCTTGGCTTTGTCCAAATAGGTCTTGGCCTGTTCGGCCTTGGTGGCAAATTGGATAAAATCCCAGGCCTCGTTTAGATGTTGGCTTTTGCTGGAGACGGTTTCTACCCAGTAATTGGCAAAATTAACCGGCGTGTTGCCTTTAATTTGCGGCAATTTAGTAATGGCAAAGTTTAATTTAGGCGCTTGCGCCCGAATGGTAGCGAGATGATAAGAGTAGCCGAACATAATTGCCAGTTTGCCTTGGGCGAAGAGATTAAGAGAATCGTCAAGATTTTTATTCCAGGAGTAAACTTCTTTAGCCGGATTGGCGAAGTCAGTGTAAAAGCGTAGCGCTTCCAGCCCGGGATTATAGGATTGATCTTTAAACGACGGCGGTATTTTGTTAAATAGAACCTGGCCGCTATCATCATCAGCCATGACCGATCCGTTTTGCATCATCAAGACCGATAAAATGTCGCTGTAACGTTCAATGTTATTTGAACCGCCCAAGCCGGCGCCTGATTGAATAATTTCACCCTTAGTATCCTGTTTGGTAGTTTTTTTGACAGCTTGCTGGAATTCATTGTTCCAATAGGCCGGCGACTGGGCCAGGCCGGCGTTATTAAATAAATCTTTATTATAATACATGGCTAGAGTATCAACAAACAAGGGCAGGCCGTAAATTTTTTCTTCATATTTTTTAGTTGCTTCGTTAAAGATTAAGCCGGCGACATCGCGATAAACTATGTTAACAAAATTGTTTTTTATATCTTTCGCGTTTAAGCTCTTGGTAGTTCTTAATTGCGGTATGACTTCTTTTTTGATTGTGCCTTGAGTTATGGGGTAAGCCAAGGTGGTGGTTGGCGGCAGGGGGGTAATTTTATTTTTATATTTCTTCAGCCAGGTATTATGGATAGAGAAGATATCCGGCCCGCGGTCTTCGGCTAAAGCGTTAAGAAGTTCATTCTCGTATTCATCATAACGGAGTTTACGGTAGTTAATGGTAATAAAAGGATGCAGCGCTTTGTAAGCGCTGAAAATTTCCTCAAAAGCGTCCGGACCGTCCCAAACCCGCCAATAATTTAAGGTTATCGGTTTCATGGCCTCTTGAGTTTTTTGGTCCACTAATTTACAGCCGAAGCCGGAGGTTAGGAGGAAGATGAAGAGGAGAGATAGAGTGATTATTTTTGTTTTCATAACATGATTAATTTTTGAATTTTTAATTTATATTAAAAATTGGAAATTTAAAAATTTAAACATCGTAAATATCTTTGTATATTATAACATAAATTGAATTATAAAAGAAATATTTGCTATTATTCTATCCTCGGCCGATATTGCAACGCTTCGGCGATATGAGCAGTAAGAATATTATCCTGGTCGGCCAGATCGGCGATAGTGCGGGCCAGTTTAAGCACGCGGAAATAAGCGCGGGCCGATAAATGCATTTGGTCAACTGCTCGGTGGAGAAGATTGGTCGAAGCGTTATCAACTTGGCAGAAACGTTTAACCGCTTGAGGCGGCATTTCCGAGTTAGTGATAAAGTTAGTATCTTTAAAACGTTCGGTTTGTTTAAAACGGGCGCTCTCTACCCTGGTTTTGATGGCGGCTGAACTTTCACCGCTAGTTACCGAAGTCAATTTGTCAAATTTTAATCTGGGCACTTCAATATGCAGGTCAATTCGATCTAAAATCGGTCCGGAAATTTTCTTCTGGTAATGAATTATTTGCGAAGCGGAGCAAACACAGTTTTTTTCTCGATCGCCGAAATAACCGCAAGGACAGGGGTTGGTGGCCGCGATTAAAACAAATTTAGCCGGAAAGCTTAAGTTCGAGGCGGCGCGGCTGACATGAATCACGCCGTCTTCTAACGGTTGTCTTAAATTTTCCAGCACCTGGCGCGTGAATTCGGCGAATTCGTCTAAAAATAAAACGCCGCGGTGGGCCAGAGAAATTTCTCCCGGCCGCGGCCAGGCGCCGCCGCCGACCAAGGCCGCGCCTGAAGCCGTGTGGTGAGGCGATCTAAAGGGGCGTGAAGTCATTAAGGGGGTTTTATTGGGCAATTCTCCGGCCACGCTATAGATTTTAGTTATCTCTAAAGCTTCTTTTAAAGATAAATCGGGCAGAATTGACGGCAGAGTGCGCGCGATTAAGGTCTTGCCCGAGCCGGGCGGTCCGCTCATCAGCATATTATGCGCGCCGGCGGCGGAAATTTCCATGGCGCGTTTAACATGCTCCTGGCCCCTGATATGCGCCATGTCAAAATCAATTTTAACATTGGAGAAATTAAAATCCGTCTCGGGCGCGCCCGGGATCAGTTTGCCGCCCTCTAAATGGCCAACTAATTCTTGCAGATTATTTATAGGGATAACCTCAATTTCTTTGACCAGCTTGGCTTCGGCCGCGTTAGCGGCCGGCACAAACATCGTGGCCAGGCCGCTCAATTTGGCCTTAATGGCAATCGGCAAGAGCCCGTTAACCGCTCTGACCTCTCCATTTAAGGCCAATTCTCCGATAAATAATAGATTATCAAAATTGGTACGGTTAATTTTTTTGGTGGTAGCTAAAATACTGATGGCAATCGGCAAGTCATAGCTTGGGCCTTGCTTTTTTAAATCGGCCGGCGCCAAGTTTACCGTAACTTTTCTTTTAGGGAAATTAAAACCGGAATTTTTTATGGCGCTTCTGACCCGTTCGCGGGACTCGGACACGGCCGTATCCGGCAGGCCAACAATAATAAAAGCGCCTAAGGGGTTATTGGAAATATCGGCTTCAACTTCCACCAATTCGGCGTCCAGTCCGACCACGGCCGCGGAAATTATTTTTGAAGACATAATTATAATGACAAAAAATACTAATTTATTACCACCGCTTTGGCTTTGTCTAATTTTATGCTTAAGAGTTTGGAGACGCCGCTTTCCGTCATAGTAACGCCGTAGAGAATGTTAGCGCGGCGCATGGAAGCGCGATTATGGGTGATAATGATAAATTGAGTTTTATGGGATAAGTCGTCTAAGATTTTTGCCAGCCGTTCTGAATTGGCTTCGTCAAGCGAGGCGTCAACTTCGTCTAGAACCACGAACGGCGCTGGATTGCAGCTAATAATAGCGCAAATTAAGCCGATAGCCGTTAGAGCTCGTTCGCCGCCGGAAAGCATGGCAATGGATTTAATTTTTTTGCCCGGCGGCGTGGCCAAGATCTCAATGCCGGCCAGGCCGGTGGCGTTATACTTCTGTAAATGTTTGATTCTTTTTAGGTTGTTGGCGCATTTATCTTCGATGGTTTGGGTATCGGCTGCCGGTTCAATAGTTTTTGGCTGATCGCCTACCTGTTTGTCAGGCAGGTCGTCCTCATCATTACTATCCGCCAAATCTTCGGTTGTTACTTTTACTATCTTTGCTTGTCCACCGTTGAAGAGTGTTTTAAAATACTCTTCAAATTTAACGGAAATACTTTTGAACCCTTTATCAAACCGTATCTTTATAATGCCGTCCAGTTCTTTAATAATTTCTTCGAGCGTTGAGATGGCGCTGTTTAAATCATGAGTCTGCTGGTCTAAATAGTCAAAACGTTCCTTGGTTAAGGCGTATTCTTTGGCTATTTCCGGATCGATGCCGCCGATCTGGTCAATTTGCCTTTTTAGTGAATTTATTTTTTCCAATGCAGTCTCGGCATCAAGCTCGCCAGCGCTTTTTTTGTCCATGATATCTTTTAGGTTACCGTAATTATTTCTGATCTCAATCTCCAGATCTTCCAGCCGGGTTTCATATCTGGTGGAATTAATTTTTAGTTCGTTTAATTGGTTATTTAATTCATTAATTTTATTTTGCAGGTCTCGCAGGTTTTTTTGCAGAGAAAAGAGTTTAATTTTTTGTTCATTCTCTTTGGCGTTAAATGAATTTAATTTTTCTTTTAAATCATCTATTTTTAAAGCCAGTTTGGCCAATTCACTTTTTATGTTAGCCTGACTTTTTTCATTATCCGCTAAATTAACCGTTCCTCGGCCCAGCTTTAATTTATTTTCTATTGTCTCGGATTCTTTTTTTAGTTGAGCCCCCTTTTCTCTTATAAGTTTTACTCTTTCCGTGCGCGCGGAAACGCGAAAATTGCTTTCATTAATTTTTACCATGGTCATTTCTTTCTTGTGCATTAAGGGGATTAAATTTTTTTGCGCTTGTTCTAAATTTTCTCGCTCTAAAGCTAGATTCGAAAGTTCGAGAATTAGTTTAATTTTTTGGCGAACTTTATCTATGATTATTTTAATTTTAGCCAGATTGTCCGTGCTTGATGATTCGGCCAAGAAACTATTTAAATTTTTTAATTCCTGGTTTATTTTACCTAGGCCTTGGCCCTCTGAATCGGCGCTATTTTTAAGCAATTTATCATTAATTTTATTTATTTCTAGACTGATCTCGTTTTTCTCTTTTTCCAATTCAACTAAAGCTTTCTTCTCCTGCTCAATATTTTTTTCTAAGCCCAGGGCCTCCTCGGTGATGTTTTTAAGCTCTATTTTAATTTCGTTATTTTTATTGATTAGCCAGGACAGATCAAATTTGCCGTTGGCTTCCAACCTTATTTCCAGCTCAGCTTCTAATTTAGCTAATTGTTTAGTTAGGGTTTCTTTTTGGCCAGAGAGTTCATTCAATTCTTTTTGCCAAGCGCCATATTCGTTGTTGTTTAAATTTTGTTTCTCCAGCTGGCTTAATTCCCTATTCAGTTGAGCGCTCTTCTTTTCCTTTTCCAACTTTATTTTTTCTATTTCCAGAAATTGGTTGTTAAACTCTTTAAATTTTCCATTAATTTCATGCCAAATTTTACTATAGTAATTGACTTGCAGTTCTTTCAGTTTATTTTCAATTTCATCGCGTTTTTCCAGTTTTTTTACTTGTCTGGTTAAGCTTTTAAGGCGCGGTTCTATTTCCGACAAGAGCAGGGAACCTTGGTTTAAATTTTCATAGCTATGGATTAATTTATTAAGCGAGTCGTCTCGTTTTATTTGAAATTGTTTAACGCCGGTAGCTTCATCGAAAAATTCTTTTCTCTCGGTTAAGGTGGTATTTAAAAAACCTTCAACCATGCCTTGGCCGATGACGCTATAGGTTTTTTGGCCGAAGTTTGATTTGGCTAACATAATTTGCACATCGCTTAAACGCACTCGAGTTTGGTTGATGAGATATTCGCTTTCGCCGTCGCGATAAAGCCGGCGAGTTAAGATCACTTGCGAATAATCTATTTTGGCTTGATGGTCTTCATTATTTAGGAACAGTGAAACTTCGGCCATGCTTAACCGGCCCTTTTTATCCGAACCGGAGAAGATGATATCTTCGCTTTTCTTGCCTCTTAAGGTTTTCATGCTTTGCTCGCCCAAGGCCCAGCGCACTGCGTCAGCGATATTGGATTTTCCCGAGCCGTTGGGACCGACGATAGAGGTAATGCCGCGCTGGTCGCGGCCCAGCATGCCGGGGAAGATTAGGGTATTTTTATTAGCAAAGGATTTAAACCCTTGAATTTCCAGCTTTTCTAAGTACATAATATTTAAAGCCCTCTTTAATAAAGAGGGGCGGTCTGCCTGCCGGTAGGCAGGGAGTAATTTATAGATTTATTATACAATAATTTGTTGAAATAAAAAAGCGACGGTGAAATAAATAAAAAACACCGTCGTTGAGTTCGGGCGGTGTTTTTATCCCCATGCTTGCCTTACCATTAGTTTCACCGGATGAAATCTTTAGTTTTTCTTAAGCGCGAAATTTAGGCGATTTTTTTTCAAAAAATCGCTACAATTTCATATGCGCCTGCCTGCCGGCAGGCAGGCTCAAAACTAAAAATTTCATCCGGCTCTTTTAGTTGATAAAGCAGGAAGGAGAGCTGTGCTAATTAGGCAATTTTTTTAATTGTATTTTTTTCTTCGTCTGTTTTCCGTTTCTGATCAGCACAGCTTCTTCAGATGTTTTTATGCCATATGTTTTTTATTTTTTTTTAGTCCTCCTTAGCTAATTGTTAAGGTGCGATTTTGCGGTTTTTATTTGTTTTAACCGCGACAGAGATGGTTGCGGAATTATTTTTGCTGCAATTCGTCCTTTTTGTCTAATACTTCGTCAAGCTGGCGCAAAATGATTTTCACCGTAGCGGCTGCTACGGTTCAAATCCCTTTTCTGGCTCTCCTCGTCTCAAACAAAAAGTCCTAAATTTCGCTTAAAAATAATTTCGCAACCATCTCTTTATATAAATTTATATTTTATTGATAGGCGACCGTGGCAATAGATTTTTGGTTGTTTTTATCGGCCGTGATTGAATGGTTGATAAAACTTAAAACCGAAGCGCTGGCGATGACAACAAAAAAAGCAATGGATAAACTAATTAAGAGTCCAGACCAGCTGAACTCCTGCTCCATTGCCTTCTTTCTGATAGTATTGTAGTATTTCCAGCCAGTTTGCTCTAAATTAAAGCAATTGGCCTGATTTTTTGTGAATGACATTTTATTTTTGTTTTATTGTTTTTAGATAATATAATTTTGTATTATCTAAGATAATTTTAGCAAAAATTTTGTGATTTGTCAATGCTTGACAGAAAATAGATTATTTGTTATGGTGTTCAGATGTTCTTTCACATATTACTGGTTCAAAAATATGAGGTGAGTATTTTGTTGCTTCTATAAAGGCCATAAAATACTCGCTTCATACGGAGCGATCGCCAACCTAATAATTGGTGTTACCAAAAAAACCGCCTAAAGTCTAAAGACAAAGGCAAACAGAAAGAAAGTTGAGAAAAGTTATGACAACAAACTCTGATCGCGGTATCTTCGCTCTGAGCGTTTCAGAGCTCGGTCCAACGCTCCAAGCGTTGCAAAAGCACGGTGTGACATTGGCGCATTTGGCTATGCTCCGCACCGACAATGGCGACAACGACTATGCCAAACGTTTCGCCCGCGCTCTTACCCGCGACGGTTTTCAAACCTCAACCGATACGCGCATCGCACGGCTCATCCTTGGCGCATCGTTCTTCGATGTTCCCGACTGGGTCGTTTTGTACGGCGCCCGCTTCAGCAGGAAGGAAGTTCGGGAAGCGCTCAAGTTTCCGTGGCATGAAGATGTACTCATGTCGACTTGTCTGCTTTGCGGCAAGACGGTTAAGGATTGCCACTTTGCTTTTTGGGGAATCGAAAAGCTCAACGACTCACCGCTCACGGTGGTCAAGTGGAACGAGTTGCATCCGCCGACGGGTCAACCGAAGTTTTACTTCAGTACCGATCCGTGGCACGCTGGCCAGCCCCATACGGATGTAGCAACCATGCAGTTGCGTTGGTATCTCATACACAAAGACATCGTCCCCGATTCAACCCGGAAGAATCCGGGGGATCAAGTGAAGATGCTCCCGCCGGAGTACGAGGCGTCGACGACCATCGCAGAGGTGATGAAAGACATCCTTGTCTTCAGGAAGACTGGCGAGCGTCCGAATCCCAAAAGGTGGGCGGCGTGTGCCGAGCGCACGATAAAGACCAATAAGGTCAGCGCCGGCAATATTTCGTGCGTCGGCTACTTTAACGAGAACGGCCTCGTTGTCAACGACTGGGACGGCAACCCTTACGGCAATATCGGCGTTGGCGCGTCCAGGAATTTCCTTTTTTCTGCTAGAAACACCCCCCCGTTACGGAGGGTGTTTCTTTTAGCGGTCTTGGATAGATTTTATCCAGCCGCCCAACATTCTGCCTATTTCATCCACATTTTGTTCCAGGCGGATGTATTTTTTAATGTCCAATACTTTGGTGTCCTTGCAAAGTCGGAGAAAGACGCGCAGTAAATTAAGTTTTGTACTGGTTTTTTGGAGTATGGGCAGTTTCTCTATTTTGGAGAGTTGGCTGGCGTCAAGGATATATTCCAGAATTTCAAGGATAAGATTTTCACAGCGCTGCCAGATAGTAAATCTGTCCTGTTTGGGAACGCTGTTACGCAGGCCGTAGAACTCATTATATAAGCCATAGGCCTTTTTGAAGATTGGTATATCAAGATTTTGCATAATTATGAAAATTTATAAAAATATTTATGAACGGATAATTTCAGCGGAAAATTTGTTTGCCGCCTGGGATGTTTTCAGAAGCGGTAAGCGGAACAGGGCCGATGTGCAGGAATTTGAGTGGCGGCTTGAAGAAAATATTCTTGAGTTGGGCCGCGATTTACTCGCGAAAAGCTACTGCCACGGCCCATATCGCGGTTTTTGGATTCATGACCCAAAGCAGAGGCATATCCATAAGGCGATGGTTCGCGACCGCGTTCTGCATCACGCGATTTTCTGCATCATCAACCCTATTTTTGAAGAGACATTTATTTCGACATCGTTTTCGTGCCGCAGAGGACTGGGTGCGCATAAAGGCGTAGCCGTTCTGGAGCGCATGGCGCGGACGGTCGCGCGAAACGGCGCGAGGAATTGTTTTGTTCTTAAGTGCGATATCAAAAAATTTTTTGATAGCGTGGACCACAAAATTCTCCTTGAAATTCTCGGGAAAAGGATAAAGGATGAAGACGCGATGCGGCTCTCGGAGTCCATTATTGGGAGTTACGCGGCCGCGCCAATCAGAGAGAGAGAGAGAGAGAGAGTAAATGCGAGCATGGGGAAAGGTATTCCCATTGGCAACCTTACATCCCAGTTTTTTGCCAATGTTTATATGAATGAGTTTGATCAATTTATGAAACATACGTTTCGGGTTAAAGATTATGTCCGCTATACTGATGATTTCGCGATAGCATCGCCGGATCGGGCGTATTTGGAAAATCTGATTGAGCCGATTTCGGCTTTCCTCCGCTATCGTCTCGCGCTGGCTCTGCATCCGAAAAAAATTGTCATCAGGAAACTTCATCAAGGAATAGATTTTTTAGGTTATGTTATATTGCCAAAGCATCGGCTTTTGCGGACAAAAACTAGGCGGCGCATGTTCGCAAGATTCAAGGCGAAAGCGGCGGCTTACCGCGCGGGGATCATCTCCGAAGAATCACTCGCGGCTTCGTTGCAATCTTATCTCGGCGTTATGTTGCACGCCAATACTGTCCGGTTGGCCGAAGAAATGAAAAATTTCGTCTGGTTCGCGAGTTGAAGCAATGGTCGCTCGCGAGTGTTGAAAGGATCGTGCCTGCTCGACTGTGTTGTTTAGGATAGGCGTCGTTCGGGCGGGTAATCTTATATATTTTTTTGTCTAAAAAATTTAATATTTACCAGCTCAATATTCGTGAGATTGCTTCGTCGTCGTTAGCGCTCCTCCTCGCAATGACAGAAAGTTTGTTTATTTTAAATAATTTTTTATAAAGGTTTAAATATTTTTGAGCTGATTTGGCCCAGGAAAAATCTTGTTTCAGGCCGTTAATTTGCAGTTGGCGCCAAATTTTTGGCTGGCGGTAATAAATAGCCAAAGCTTTTTGTAAAGTTTTGTAAAATTCAGCTGAATTAAATTTTTTAAAAGTGAAGCCAGTTTTCTTATTAACCGTATCTTTAAGCCCGCCAGTGGCGCGGACGAGCGGCACGCTACCGTAGCGCATGGCGATCATCTGCGTCAGGCCGCAGGGTTCAAAACGGGACGGCACCAGGAAAATATCCGAGCCGGCGTAAATTTCGTGCGCCAGTTTTTCATCAAATTTAATCAGAACTTTAAATTTGTCCGGATATTTTTTAGCTAAATTCAACAAACCGTCTTCGTAGCGTTTTTCGCCGGCGCCTAAAAAAACAAATTGGCAATTTAATTTGGAGAATTGTTCCGTAATTAATTCAATGCCTTTTTGCCAGACAAAGCGGGTAATTAGGCCGACTAAGGCGGTGTCTTTGTCTTGTTGTAAGCCCAGTTTTCTTTGTAAGAATAGCTTATTAGCCAATTTTTTTTCTAGAGTTTCTTTTGAATAGTTTTGACTTATTAGTTTATCAGTTTTTGGATTAAAAAAGTCAGTATCAATGCCGTTTAATATGCCGTAAAGTTCGTTTTTTCTTTTTTGTAGGATGTTGTCCAGGCCGGCTCCTTGATAATGTTTAAGTATTTCTTTGGCATAAGTTGGACTAACCGTATTAATTAAATCAGATCCTAAGATGCCCTGAACCATAAAATTTACATCGCCGTCTCGCGCGTCAACTTTGATAATCTCTAAATTGGGATCAATTTTTGTATAGCCGATTATATTCGGTTTGGTTATACCCTGATTGGCCAGGTTATGAATAGTATAAAGAACTTTAGTTTTGGAGAAGAAGCTATCTTGCTGATTTAGTGTTTTAATAAAGTCAGCGGTTAGAGCCGTATGCCAATCATTGGCTTGAACGATATCGGCTTGGAAGTTTAATTTTTTGGCCGTGGTCAGAGCGGCGCGGGTAAAAAAAGCGAATCTTTTTAAATCGTTGGTTTGTCTGGCATATCTGCTGTTTAAGATTAATCGTTTGCCCAGGTAGATTTTTTTAGAGTTGAAGAAATCGTGCTTTATCAGATAAACGGGAATTTTTGTCCCGGGCAGCCAGGTTTTCCAAACGTCAATATTTTTTTCTCCATCGCCCATGAGTACGATTAACCCGCCGATAATTTTTTTAACCGGATATTTACGTCGATCGATCAAGCTATAAAAGGGTAGGCAGATTCTAATGTCCGCGCCAAGCTTAGCCAGGGCCTTTGGCAAAGCGCCGGCCACATCGCCCAAGCCACCGACTTTGGCCAGCGGCGCGACTTCGGCGGAGAGAAATAAAATTTTAATCTTAGATTTAACGGGCATTATATTTTTATTTGGTTATTTAGATAATGGTAAGCTAAGAGAAACATGCCGGCATTCCAGGATTGGCCAGCCATGCCTAGCGGTTTGCCAGTTTGCCCATGCAGCCATTCGTTAAATTCCCAGTTATTTAATTTATTGGCCAGAGCGACCTTTTTTAATTCTTGCCAGGCCTTATTTTGACCGCCGTTTTTATGAATAAGCATGGGCCAAAGGCAGCTGATAAACGGCCAAATTCCGCCATTATGATACTGCTCCGGATGATTTTGCTTATGCTCCAGCATATATGGCCGCCATAACTTATCATTTTGTTTAATTGGATGAAAACAAGTTTTAATGGGTAAAGGAGAATTATTTTTTTCTTTTTGCAAGCAGTCTGCGATTTTAGCTTGCAATTTTTTGTCCGGCAAATCAAGCAGGCAAGCCAGCAGATTAGCATAAACATCAGTCTCTTTACCCCAAAAGGAATAATTAACAAAACTAAGATAATGAGGCAATTTATTATGGCCATTTTTTATATAATTAATCAATTTTTTGGCGCGGCGGGTTTCTTTAAAATAGCTTAGGGGTATTTTTTGCCAGGGGTAAAAAAGAAAATTGAAATTTTTCTTGGTTTTATTTATAGTTTTTAATTTATATAATTTTTTTACCCAGAACCATAAGACATTTGAGTAAAGCACATAACCGGACCTAGGCATAATATCCGCCCAGTCGCTGGCCTCATTTTGCTCTAAGAGATAAAATTTTTGGTGTTCTTGCGCTTCCAGCCAAGAGATTGCTTTGGCAATATTTTGCTTAAGCCGATTTTTTAATAATGATTTTTTTGTAGAATATCTATCAAAAAATTTAATGGCTATTAACCACCATAAAGTTGCGTCAATACAGCCCAAATACCAAAAATCAGTAGTTTTAGTTTCCGGCTTGATATAATTAGGAATTTGTCCGTTATTAGCCTGATAAGCGGCTAAATTTTTTAAGCTTTTTTCCGCGATAGCAATTAATTTTAAATTTTTACTGGCGACCATACCCATGGCGCAAATAGAAGCATCTCGCGCGAAAATGCTTAGATAATTTCTTTGTTTAGCTCTGTCTGACGGCGCGCTAGCTAAAAGGCCATAGTCATTAGAGTTATTTAAAAGTAAAATAATGGATTTTTTATAGCACTCTTCTATTATCTTGTTGTCTATTTTATTTCGTTTAGCCATATAAGTATTTCTTTAGTTAAATTATCATCCGGTAGTTTTTTGGTTTTAATTATTAGATAAGGTAAAGTTGTTTTTTTAATTTCTTTTAGATATTCCTCTTGCTGTTTAATATACCAGGATGGTTGATGCATAATTTTTTTATAATTAGGATAAAGTTTTAGCCGGTCGGCGATTCTGGCTTGAATGATTTTTTCGTTCGGCGGCAAAGTGATTAAAATTATTTTAAAGCCCAATTTTCTTAATTGTTGCTCAATTTTTTTATAATCTATTTCTTGCTGGCGGTGCAGGCGGTTATAGACTATGTCTGATAAGTGAAATTTTTCTATTAAAAGATTGCTATTTTTCAGTTCATTAAAGATTTTTAGATAAAATTCTATAATCGGCCGGCCGTGTTTAGTCCCGTAGACGCCAACATCGCAATTAAACCAATGGCAGCCGTCTAAGAGATAACCGCTTTGATTGTATTTTGGCTCAAGGTAATTATAGATTTGCGACATGAGCCAGCTTTTGCCGGCCAGTTCCGCCCCTTCAAAAATTAGATGATGTTTAAGCATATTAGCTAATAATTTTATTGATACCGGTTAAGCATTCCCGCTCAACCCTAAAATAAGAATAAACATTTTTATGGTTGCTGTAGAATTATTTTATAAATTCCAGGTTGATTTTGACGTTAAGATTTTTACAGACTTCGGCGAGAGGCCTGTGGGATCGTTTTAGTTCCGGCTTATCTTTTAATAAGAAATAAGTAGCGGTGCGCAGAGCCGTCCAGTTATAATAATTATTAATTCTTTCTTTAACATAGTCGTCAATTTTAATTTGAGAATTAAGCCGATAATGGTTGAAGAAGATAGTTTTAATTTTTTCTACATAAGCTAAGTCGTTGATTTTTTCCGAACCCATAAAGTCAAGCTGTTGTAAAAATGAGCCGAGATCTCGGGCAAAGTCGGCTAAGCACATATCGGTAAAATCAATTACGGCGATTTTATCTTTGCCCATTTTAATAATATTTTTAGCGTGAGCATCGCCATGGATTAGATAGCGCTGGTTGTTATTAATAAAATAAGCCTTTTCCTTTTGGATAATTATTTCGTAAATTTTTTTATATGATTCGTATAGATTTGGATAAGTGCGGTTGATTTTTTTTAGAACATGGGCCAAGCCGGGGAAGACTGTCTCAATGCGGGAGTTTTCCGGGTTAAAGTTATCGGCTCCGGCCGTCGGCAGGCCATGCAGTTTGGCGAACCAAGCGGCGGCTTTAGCGACGATATCTTCAATAACTTCATAATTTTTTTTACTCAGGTAATAGTAAAGAGTTTGTCCTTGAACGCCGCGATAGAAATAGCCGTTAAAATAATTGGAGAAAAATAATGGATGCGGGATGACCAAGCTACCTTGATCAAAGCCTAGTTGCCATAAAAATGATAGCGCGGCGAAGGAACTTTTTCTGGGTTCGCTGGAATGGGCCGTGCAATAAATCGGCAATTTAACTATTGCGCCGCCATGAGTTAAAAAAGAAGTCGTAAACTTTATAACTATGTGATAAGTGGTTTGCCAAATATTCTTTTTTATTGGGATGATTTTAATTTTTTTTATTTCTCTAAAATAAGGATAGAGCGGTAGAACTTGTTGGTTAAACAGATTCATAACATAATTATTGTCGAAGAGATTAAGTATCCTGTTCATATTGTTTTATTTTTTTGTTCTAGCTTTTCCAATAATGATTCCAATGTTTATGCCAAATTAATTGTTTTATTTTTAAATAGAGCTTTTCACCGGTGATTTTTGCCGTTTTAGTGTTTGCTTCGGTTAAGGAGCGAATACTTTTAATTAATTCATTAGTGCCTCGTTCAATTTCGTCAGGGTTCCAGGAAATAGAGCTGAATAATTTAAAATCGCGCGCCGAGGCCCACCAAAAAGTGCAGCTGGCTAAACCCCGATTTAAATGAGCCCTGGCCCAGGAATAATTTGCGTCAGCCCGATGTTGGTTGACCGTGGTTATGGCTAAATTGGCCAGTTGCCAGAGCAATTTTTGAATTTTATTTTTATCATTATGCCAAAGGGCAAAAGGCGCGCCGCGCTTTAGTTCGCTAGCCGTAGATTCCCAGGAAGAAGCCAGCGGTTTAAGCTCAACTTTTTCTTTTAGCCCCGACAGGAATTCGCTCACCGTTAAAGTCTGTATTTCAGGGCGTTTTAGCAATTTTTCAAAAATGGCGGCGGTATCATGATGCCTTAAACCATAAAGTTCGGCATCGGTGGCGGTTAAGGCCGGGCCGCTGTAATTTTTGTTTATTAAATTAAAGATGGTTCCCGGAACATAACTTTTTGACAGATTCCTGGAGCGGAAAAATATTTTAAGTCCGGTAGGTTTTTCTAAATATAATTTATGATAATCTAATTTATTTAATTTTCCGAAAGCCGAAATTTCGTCTAATATAATCCAGTTATAACCCAAAGAAGCGATAATTCTAGCGGCGGCGGGGCTATAGGCGAGTTCTGGCAGAAAAAAACCTTTGGCCTGAAAATTTTCACCAAAATATTTTTTTAATATTATTTGATTAGCTTCAATATTTTTTTTAATTTCCTCTTCGGGCAAGAGCGGCAAGATAGGGTGAAAAGCCGCGGTGCCGGTAAGCTCAATTTGTTTTCTATCGTTAAGCACCCTTAAGTCGGAGATTAAATTATGATAGCCGAGCCGGTCTAATTTTTCTAAAAGGCAACCGGCTAAATTTAAAGTAAATTTAACATTAGGATTTCTTTTTAGGACGCTAATGATTTCTTTATAGCTTTTTTCCACGGCCTCAATAACCGTTTCATTATCGGCCGCTGGCGGTTGATAAAAATGGAGCAAATTAACCCAAATAATTTTATTCATAGAAATATTGCTTATCAAAGAATTATTTATGCCGTTTCATTGCTTGCCGATAGAGCGCTACATATTTTTTGGCCGGTATTTCCCAGCTGTTTGATTCTCTCATCACTCTAAATATTAATTTATGCCAGTTAGTTTGATAGCGATAATTTTCTAAAGCTCTGATAATGGTGGCATATAAGGAATAGGGGTTAAATGAGGAAAAACTAAAACCATTGCCTCGGTTGGTCCTGGGGTTATAGTTTGCCACCGTGTCCATCAGGCCGCCGACGCGGCGTACGACCGGAATGCAGCCATAGCGCATGGCGATCAGCTGGTTAATGCCGCAGGGCTCATGGTGCGACGGCAAGAGAAAGATATCCGCGCCGGCATAAAGCAAGGTTTCCATTTTTTGGTTTTCTTTAAAAGACAGCCAAGCCATTTTCTTAGGATAGCGTTTGGCGAATTTTTTAATTTCATTAATATATTCTTTATCGCCATCGCCCATAAAAACCAACTCTATGTCAAGATGGAGCAGGGGTTCAAGAATTTGCAAAATCAATTCAAAACCTTTTTGAAAGGTTACCCGAGAAGTCAAAGCGATAACTGGCAATTCCTGGTCAACCTTCAATTTTAATAATTTTTGCAGGTGATCTTTGTTTAATTTTTTGTTATTGATTTTATTGCAATCATAATTTTTAAATAAACCGGGATCATTTTGCGGATTGTAAGTCGCGTAATCAATGCCATTGACTATGCCAAATAGTTTGTCTTCACGATTGCGCAGAATTTGCTGCAAGTCCTGTCCGAAGTTTGTAGTCATAATTTCTTCGCGGTATTGTTCGCTTACCGTATTGATGATATCAGCCGAGAGAATCGCTCGTTTGGCAAAATTGATATTTTCAATGTCCGAATCCGTGATATGAGGAATTTTATTTTTGCCGTAATCTTTTTTTTCCGCCGGCACGGCCCACCAATCATGGCCGAGCTGAAAGGCCAGATTATGGATAGTAAAAATAGTTTTCGTTTTATGCAGAGTTTCTGAATATTTAAAGTCGGTTTTTAAAAAATAAGGGATTAGGCCGGTGTGCCAATCGTGGCAATGGACAATATCAGCCTCGTATTTTAAGAGAGATATCAGCTTTAAGGCGGCTATATTAAAGACTAAAAAACGCACATTCTCCCGCCTTGAACCGTAAAGTTCTTTTTTGGCGGAAAAATATTTTTTATTTTCAATAAAATAAATTGGCAAACCCCTCATTAAATATCCTTGCCAGAAATTAATTTGCACTTTGTCAACGGAATTCAGATAAACTTTAACATTCTCGTAGATCAGTTTTAGATTATGAGTTTTAGTATCAATAATTTGCCCATAAAGCGGAGTAATAACCATTACTTCGTGCCCGAGCCGTTTCAAGGCCTTGGGCAGACTCTTAGCCACGTCAGCCAGGCCGCCGGTTTTAGAAAACGGCGCGACTTCGGCAGCGATGGAAACAATTTTTAATTTCTTTGTGGACATAAAGTATGATCTAAAATTTTTGTGTCTAGTTCGGTCTGATGAATATCTTGGTTTTTCCACCCGCTTTCGCGAGTGCTAAAGGCCGATGAAATCTGGGCGTTTTTCTTTGAGAGAAAAACGCTACGATTTCACCTCTGTTCTCCTTTTTGGCTCCGAGGAAAGCACAGAGGCGCCGCTCAAAATCAAGATATTCATCAGACCTCTTTTAGCGATTATAGAGCTGGGCAATAATTCGCGGCACAAATGGCGACGGCTAGGGCGTCGGCCGCGTCGTCGGGCTTAGGTAATTCTTTCAGTTTTAAAATTAGCTTGACCATTCTTTGCACTTGGCCCTTATCCGCGTGGCCATAAGCTGAGACGGCTTGTTTAACCTGGTAAGGCGTGAATTCTATACTTTTGATCTTATTTAATTTGGCCGTTAATATTACTACGCCTCTGGCTTGGCCGACGATCAGCGCGGTTTTAGCGTTGTTACAAAAAAATAACTCTTCGACTGCTATTAGACTAGGTTGATATTTTTTAATTAATTTATTTAGCTCCAGATTTATTATTTCCAATCGATCAGCTAAAGCAAATTTGGCCGAGGTTTTAATTGAACCGTAAGCCAGGCAGGTTAATTTGTTGTTTTTATTTTTAATTATGCCAAAACCCGTGTCGGCGATGCCGGGGTCAATACCAAGGATAAGATTGGAATTTTTTTGTGGCATTTATAGCTACTTAGCGTTGCCGGATAAAAGTTTTATTTTTTCCACCCGCTTTCGCGAGTGCTAAAGGCCGATGAAATCTGGGCGTTTTTCTTTAAGAGAAAAACGCTACGATTTCATATGCGCTCAAAACTAAAATTCTTGTTCAACGTCTCCTGGCGAATTTATATATTTATATTAGTATAATAATTCGCGATATCTTCATTACTGTCTAGCGCCTCTATAAATTTCTGAACTTTAGCTTTTTCTTCATCGGTTAGCTGGGTCCGATCCTTGGCTACATACTCAATCTCGGCTGATTCGGTTTTTATGCTTTTCGCGTCCAGAAATTGTTTAACTTTTTGTAGATCTTCTGGTTTAGTGTAAATAGTGGCGCCTTCAGCTTCTTTTACAAAATTTTGGATGCCGGCATCAATTAATTCCAGCTCAAAATCATCGTTGTTAATTAAATTTTTGCTGTGCAGCTCCTCGGCAGTAATGAGAATTACTCCCTTTAGTTCAAAGTTCCATAAAACCGAGCCCAAGGAGCCGCCGGCATCGGCGAAGAGATGCCTGATTTCTGCGGCCGTCCGGTTTTTATTGTCGGTTAAACATTTAATAATAAATTGCGCTTTGGCTGGGCCGATGCCTTCGTAAGTTAATTCTTCAATCTGGGCTCCGGCCAGTTCGCCAGTGCCGCGCTTAATGGCGCGTTCGATATTTTCTTTAGGCATGTTTGCCTCCCTGGCTTTTTCTATAGCCAGGCGCAGGCCGAAGTTAGTAACCGGGTCGCCGCCCTTACGCGCCGCGATAGTGATTAAATTGCCGTATTTGGTAAAAATAGCTCCTTTTTTAGCGTCAACAATGGCTTTCTGCCGCTTAGTTGTTGCCCATTTTGAGTGTCCGGACATAAAAATGAATTATGAATTATGAATAAGGGAATAATAGCAAGAGTATTTATTTAAAAGTCAGCGCGTGCTGACAATGAAAATTTAACACATAATGAGTTATAAATCAAGGTCAATTTTAAAGGAAATGGCGTAGTTTATTAGCTTTAAAAAAGTATGCTATAATTACTGTATAGTTTTATTAAAATATGATAAATAATTTAGACGATCAAAAAGTATATAAAAAATTGGATTTTGGTAAAGTCGCCAAGTCGATTGAATCTTTGCCTTCGCAGATGAAGCAGGTTTTAAAACAAGCCGATTTGATAAAAATACCGCCAGATTATAGCCAAGTAGCGCAAGTGGTGGTTAATGGCATGGGCGGATCAAATATCGGCGTCGGCATGATTGGCGCGGCTTTGAGCGACCAAATAAAAGTACCGATTATTATTACGGCCGGTTATGAGGTGCCAGCTTCGGTTAATGAGAATACCCTGTATTTGTTGTCATCATATTCTGGCAATACGGAAGAGGTTTTAAGCGTGTATCTAGAAGCGAAGAAGCGCGGCGCAAAAGTTATGGCTATTTGCGAACAGGGAGAAAATAAATTGGCGCGGCTGATGAAGGATGAGAATATTCCGGGATTTACTTTTAAATCGGATCATAATCTAAGCGGCCAGCCCAGAATGGGTCTTGGCTATTCGGTGCTTGGCGTGGCCATGCTTCTGGCTCGGGTCGGTTTATTAGAGATTAAAGCGCAAGAGATGGAAAAAATCATCGTTAATTTGGAAGCTTGGGGAGAGGAATTGTCGCCGGATAAATCCGCTAAAACTAATCGGGCTAAGCAAATCGCGTTAGAATTATATAATAAAATACCGGTAATCGTGGGCGCGGAATTTTTGGTTGGTAATTTAAAGATTTTAAGAAATCAGTTTAATGAAACTAGTAAAAATTTTGCGAGTTTTTTGGAACTACCTGACATGAATCATTTTGCCTTAGAAGGTTTAGCTAAGCCGGTAAGTAATAAAGATAATTTAACCTTTTTCTTTATTGATTCGTCGCTTTATCATCCTCGTATTATAAAACGATCAACTCTGACTAAGCAGATTGTTCAGAAAAATAAAATAAAATATATTGATCATAAATTGTCCGGCGCTTCTAAATTAGAGCAAGCTTTTAATATGTTACAGTTTGGTGCGTGGGCAACCTATTATTTAGCCATGTTAAACAATGTTAACCCGGTTAAGATTCCCTGGGTGGAATGGTTTAAGAAGGAATTAGAGAATTAATTTTTTAATATAAATTTTATGATGATGCCATAGTTATTGATTATTGCGGGTTTGATTTTCCTCTTGGAAAATCTGGATCTTATTCCTGATATAAAATGGTCGGTAGTTTGGCCGATTATCGTTATCCTAGCCGGAGTTATGATGCTGAAAAAGAAAAGCGGGGATGGTTGCTGTGGTTGGCAGGGGGAGAAAAAGGCGGAAGAGAATAAATAGCGATAAATAAAAAAGAGCAAAAAAACGCTTTGGCAAATGCCAGGCGTTTTTTGTAAATAATTATTATATAATTTATATTTTCACTCCGTTGATAACTTTTTAGTATTTTAAATTGTTTATTTTATATTAGCCAATTTGTAATTATTTGACATAGACCATATAGTCTTATATAATGAAAGTATGATTAAAAATATTACCAAGAGACAACTTGAGGCGCTTAATATTATTTATAAAAATATTGAGTCATCAGGGTTTCCGCCCTCTTTGGCTGATTTGCGCGAGGAGCTTAAGGTAGCGTCAAATCAGTCAGTAATTAATTTTTTAAAAGTTTTGGAAAATAGCGGTTATATAAAACGAGAAGAAGGTTTGGCGCGCGGGCTAAAAATTTTGCCAAAGGGTTATAAGGCCCTAGGGGTTGATATGTTAGTACCCGCTGTTGGCAATAGCTCGTGCGGGCCATTCGTTGAAGCCATACAGGAAGTTGGCAACTGGATATCTCTACCGGGCGAGATGTATAAAGATGAAGTTACGGAATCAAAGGACAAATTATTTATAATTAAGGTCGGAGGCGACAGCATGATCAACGCCGGTATTAATAATGGAGATTTGCTTTTAATCAAACAGGCGCGTGAATTTAAAAATGGCGATATAGTAGTGGCGCGCAATGACGATGGCACGACGGTAAAAAGATTTGTGGCTGAAAACAAGAAAGCTTATTTAAAGCCGGAAAATCCGGCTTATAAAAATATTCCTATTTTTGAAGACACATATTTTGACGGCAAAGTCATTGCCAATTTAAGCACTCTAAAAAGAACATATGAACCAAAAAATTAACAGCGCGGTATTAAACAAAATTTTTCGCGATTCCGGTATCCAGTACGGCTTGAAAGAATTTGAAGATATCAAGCCGGTTGAAGTATTGGATATTTTTGAAAAAGAAAAAGGCAAATTTTATGTTAAATGCTTAAAGCGTGAAAAAAACATATTATTGTTTAACTCTGAAAAAAATCTATCTAAGCCGGAGGAAGTAATACGGCAATTATGGTTGTTTAAATTAGTTAAATATTATAATTATCCGTTAGATCGCATTGATTTGGAAAAAGATATCAGATTCGGCCATGAAATTCACGCCAAGGCAGCCGACATTATCGTTTACCGTGAAGATAAGATAACACCGCTAGTTATTATTGAAACTAAAAATCCAACCGTGGAAAAAGGTTTGGATCAATTAAAAACTTATATTAATTCCGAAGGCGCGCCGATCGGCGTTTGGAGCAATGGCGTGGAAAAGGTTGTTTTATATCGTCCTTATCCGCGAGAATTTCAAACCTTAAGAGATTTGCCAAGAGCCGATCAGACGATTGAGGATGTTTTGGAAGAGAAATTAACGCTTGATGACTTGCAGAAAGATTATGATTTAGTGAAAATTTTAAAAATTTTGGAAGAGCTGGTTTTAGCCGGCGCCGGAGTGGATTCATTCAATGAAATTTTTAAATTGATCTATGCCAAGCTGTTTGACGAAAAGGAAGCGCGCAAGAGGAAAGACAATGAGGTTTATTTTCGGCAGTCAAAAGATTCAAAAATTACTTACGATGTTATAAATAAACTTTTTCAAAGCGCTTGCAATGAATGGCCGGGAGTTTTTAATTCTCATGAAAAAATAGATTTGGCGCCGAACCACCTTTCCGTGTGCGTAGATGAATTCTCTAAAATCAGGCTTTTGAATTCAAATTTAGAAGTGATTGACGCGGCCTTTGAGTATTTATTGCCCGATGTGGCCAAAGGTAAAAAGGGTCAATATTTTACCCCGCGCCATGTTATAGATATGGCGGTTAAGATGTTAAACCCGAAAGACGATGAATATGTTATAGATCCGGCCTGCGGTTCGGGCGGATTTCTTATTCATGCTATGCGTTATGTTTGGAATAATGATTTAAAGCAGGCCGATAAGACCGCTAAAACCGATTACGCGAGAAAATATATTTATGGCATAGATTTTGATGATAAGCCGGTGAAAATCGCTCGGGCTATGATGCTAATCGCCGGCGACGGCCGGTCGCATATTTTAAAATTAAATTCTTTAAATACCAAAGAATGGCAAGGCGATGAAAGCGAAAAAGAGAGGGCGCGAGCCGAACTGCGCGAGCGGCTGCATAAATTTGAGGATTATGATAAGGACAAAAATAACAAAGATAATTTTAAATATTTTGACTATGATATTTTGCTCTCTAACCCTCCATTCGCCGGAGAAATTCACGAGACTCCGCTATTAAAAGAATATGATTTGGCTAAAAATGATAAAGGCAAGTTGCGCAATAAAATGGAGCGGCATATTTTATTTATTGAACGATCGCTGGAATTAGTCAGGCCGGGCGGACGATTAGCCATAGTTTTACCGCAAGGCGTTTTTAATAATAGCAATATGGAATATGTGCGCGATTATTTATTGGAGAAAGCGCGGATTTTAGCGGTAGTGGGGCTTGAAGGAAATACATTCAAACCACACGCAGGAGTTAAGACAAGCGTTATTTTTTTGCAAAAACGGAACGAAAAAGAAAAATCGCCGAAAGATTGCCCGATTTTTATGGCGGTATCTAAAAAATCCGGTAAAGATAATTCAGGCGAATATGTTTATCGTAAAGACAAAGACGGTAATTTAATGTTTGACTCGCAGGGCAAGAAAATCTTAGAACATGATTTGGACGAGATTGCGGAGGAGTTTAGGAAGTTTAGGGAGGAGAAAAAAATTAACTATTAGTTTATGGATATTCCACAAGAAAAGTTTGATCGGGTTAAAAAAGAAGCTGAAGAATTTTATCGGAGTATCGGCGAAGTTTACTGCCCATATCTAAAAAATAAAGTATCTTTTAACGCCAAAGGATTAGAGCACATAAAATTTAAAGAGAGAGGAAAAGCAAGAGTGGTAACCGATCAATATATTAGATTAAAACTTTTAAAGTTAGCGCCTATAATTATTTCCGCCTCCCATACCTTGCAGGAATATTTTGAAACCAAAAAATTTGAAAAAGTAAATGCCAACTCTCGCTGGCAGTATAAGGTCGTAGAAGTTGTCTATTATGGGTTTGTCGCTATTATCAACCAAGCGCGCATAAAAATTATCATTAAACAGGTAGATGGCGGCAATAAATTTTTTTGGAGTTTAATACCATTCTGGAAGAATGATAAAAGAAATTCAGAAAATAAAAAAATCCTGCATGCAGGAGATTTGGAAAGTAATTAACTAAATATGATACTTGTTTACGGTTTCTACTTTTTAACCGTGAGAGGGCCAAAGCCCTACAAGTACCATAAAATCAGTATATACTTAAATTGTCTATTTGTCAAAATGGCTAATATTAAATAAAAAATAAGCGTCAATATACTGTTTGATTAAGTTATTAACAGTAGCTATTATGTGGGATATATTTTCAAGAATTTTAGATATAATGCTCGTTGTAATTACTGCTTATTTTTATTTTGAGAATAGACAATTGAAAAAATTTAAGGCCGAAAAAGAATTAGAAATAAAAATGGCAGAATTAGCGAAAGTGAGAAATGATTATTTTCAAAATTCGCCAGGTACGGTTGGATATGAACTTTTATCAATGTCAGACATTGTAAAACGAGAAAACGAATTTAACTATAAAGTGCTTTGTATCGAGGCCGAAATCAAAAATCTTGGTAAAATTATAAAAAAATATCAATGGATATTTAGTAAATAGTTTTTTATGATTACTTATTCTATAATTAATAAATTTCAAATTGAAGATACGAAGCGATTAGATGCCGAATATTATCAGCCGGAGTATTTAGAAGTGGAACAAAAGTTAAAATCGGTTAATACTAATACTATTGATGAAATATCAGAAAGTGTTGAAAATTTTGGCGCTTATTCATTATGTAATTATATTCAATGGCGCGACAGTGGAGTGCCCTATTTAAATGTTCAGGACATTAAGGATGGATATATTAATTTTGTTGGTACTAAATTTATTGATGAAAAGGTTAATAAAATTTTAAAAAAATCGCAAGTAAGAGAAGGGCAGGTAATTATGACAATGGCGGGCACGATAGGGAGCGTCGCAGTGGCGCATAATATCCCTAAACAGGTAAATTCAAACCAAGCGACTGCAAAAATTACACTAAAAGAAAATTTTTCTCCTTATTTTGTATCAGCTTTTTTTAATTCTTATTACGGAAAAAATCAAATAATGCGCGAGATTGTTAGTAGCGTTCAGCCAAATATATTTTTATTTCAGATTAAAAATTTTAAAGTTCCGATTGCAACACAAAAAGAACAAAAAGAAATTGAAAAAATATATATTCACGGGCTAGAGAAATTAGAAAACTTTAAATTATTTTACAACCAAGCTGAAAATTTATTTTTGAAAGAATTAAATTTACAAAATTTTAGAAATGACGATCTATTGTCCATATCTATAAATTTGTCCGATATAAAAAAAGCTAATCGTTTTGACGCCGAATATTTTAATTCGCCATGTAATAAAATGCTGGCGATAATAAATAAAGTTAAAACTGCCAAACTCGGCGATTTGGCGGAAATGACTAAGGGCGTGGAGCCGGGAGCGGAAGCGTATATAGAATCCCCCTTACCCCCCTTGTCAGAGGGGAATAATAAGTTGTTTATCCGCGTCAGCAGTATATCTAAAGACGGAATTATTGATAAAGATCAAAAATATATAAGCGAAGATTTGTATAATGAATATAAAAAAGATTACCAGCCGCAAGCCGGAGAAATATTATTAACTAAGGACGCCAGTATCGGAGTTGCCTGTTTAGTGCGCGAACCGGTAGAAGGCATTGTTTCCAGCGGTGTTATGAGATTAAAACTAAAAGAAAAAATTAATCCGGAATATTTAGCGTTAGTTTTAAACTCAATGGTTGGCCGCTTGCAAGCCGAGCGAGATGCCGGCGGATCAATTATCGCCCACTGGAAGCCGGAACAAATAAAAAATTTAGCCGTGCCAATTTTGCCGTCTTCAACGCAAAATAAAATCGGCGATTTATTATTGCAATCTTATCAAGCGCGAAAAAAGGCTAAAGAATTATTAGAAGAGGCAAAATTAAAGGTTGAGGAAATGATAGAAAAAAAATAATGTAAGCAGCTATTTTACAAAACCTCGTATAACAGCGAGGTTTTGTTTATTTTCTTAGAATCTTAAATATCGGACCATACATATCTTCTTTGATATTTATTTTTAACTCATTTTTATTTATCCGGTTAGAATATTCAACTGGCGCGCTAGTAATAATTGCGATGGGCTGTTTTTCGTCGCCTTCGCCCATACAAAGCACCGCGGCCGTGGCTAACGAATCGGCTATATCAACTCGGGAGTATTTAAATGGGCGGCCGAAGATATCCAGACGCCGGCGGTAGTCTTTTAAACCTTTAAAGCCGGCGTAGCCGATGGCCATACCGGTGATGCCGGCCCGCAGGGGTAAGCAGCGGCTGTCAGTAATAATTACGCCGAAGTTTTTTAGTTTATATTTTTTCTTAAAATAATTTCTTATTAGCCGGGTGGTCTTAAAGCTGTCTTTAGGCAACATAATAATCTGCCCATTGGCGTTGCTTTCGTCAACTCCAGCGTTAGCCATAATTTGACCATCTTTAATGGTTAAATAGACATATTTAGTGGGTAAAACGAAGTCGCTTTCCCGTTTAATAATTTCCAGTTTAGTATTTTCGTCAATTTTTTTTACTAATCTGCCTTCGGCTAAAGCGACTATCTTTGAAGTAACAACCAAGATAGTTTTCTCTTTAATACTTGGTAGGCGGCTGGTAATAAACGGCAGGAGTTTTTCCTTGGGCTTAAAAATCCTGGTTTTTATGGCTTGGATTTTCATGTTGGAGTAAATAAATTCCTAAATAAGACAGCGGCGTATATAGAAAGCCCATAGCGACCTTATATAGCCACCAGGGTAGACTTATGAGCAGGATAGTTTTAACTGAATAGATACCCAGAAAGGCCACAAACATAAAGATCAGAGTATCAATTAACTGCGACCAGAGGTTTGATAAATTAGATCTTAACCAAAAAGCTTTAATTTTTAGTTTGTTTCTGAAAAAGAAGAATGACAAAACATCCTGATATTCGCCGATAACATAGGCCAGGAGCGAAGCAATGGACATGCGGAAAGAAACGGCGAAAATCGTGTCAAACCATTCTTTGGCCAGGAAATTATCTCGAGACCAAGGCGCAATTATGGAGATAACCGAGTAGATTAAAAATATTAGAATGGATAAAAAGCCGGCCCAAACAAAATTTTTAGCCATTGGCTTGCCATAGACTTGCCCGATAACATCGGTGGTTAAAAAAACAAAAGGAAAGAAAAAGACCGCGACCGACAGATGGGTGCCGAAGAGAAACGGCATCAGCTTAAGCCCCAGAG